>VFQM010000650.1_pt1 | contig 36550 bp, 37 predicted proteins | sample 3512391 | NCBI WGS metagenome assembly VFQM01 (sample SAMN10412369, study PRJNA504923) | tailings metagenome | isolation source: Replicate 1 from Balatoc abandoned mine | place: Philippines
ACTCGGAAACCGACTTCGTCGCCAAGAACGACCAGTTCCAGAGCTTCGTGCGCAATGCCACCGCAGTCGCGCTCGAAACCGGCACCAGCGATGTCGAAGCCCTCAAGGCGGCGGCCTATCCGGGCGGCGGCACCGTGGGCGACAAGCTGACCGAGAACGTCGCGACCATCGGTGAGAACCAGCAGATCCGCCGCATCAAGCAGGTCGGTGTGACGCAGGGCGCGGTCGTTCCCTACATCCACAACGCGGCCGCTGAAGGGCTCGGCAAGATCGGCGTGCTCGTCGCGCTGGAATCGGATGCTGACGCCGACACCCTCGCCGCGCTCGGCAAGGACATCGCCCAGCACGCCGCCGCGATGTTCCCGCAGGCGCTGGACGCTGACGGCCTCGATGCCGACGTGATCGAGCGCGAGCGCAAGATCGCTGCCGAAAAGGCTGCCGAAAGCGGCAAGCCCGCCGAGGTGCAGGCCAAGATGGTCGATGGCGCGGTGAAGAAGTTCGCCAAGGAGAACGCGCTCCTCAGCCAGATCTTCGTCAAGGACGGCAAGGCGACGGTGGAAGAATATATCGCCAAGGCCGCCAAGGACGCGGGCAAGTCGATCAAGCTGACCGATTACGTGCGCTTCCAGCTCGGCGAAGGCATCGAGAAGGAAGAAGTCGATTTCGCCGCGGAAGTGGCAGCGACCCTCAAGGGCTGATCCGGCTTCGAGAAACAAGGCGGCCGCCGCAGCAACATGCTGCGGCGGCCGTTTGTGTGGGTAGGGCGCGTCCTTACCCTTTGCGATTTGCCGCTTTGCCCGTTAAACGCCCCCCACCCCAAGTTCAGCCGGAGCCCGAAATCCCCATGTCCCTGCCGACCATCAAGCGCGTCCTCCTGAAGCTTTCGGGCGAGGTCTTGATGGGCAACCAGCAGTTCGGGATCGATCCCGAATTCGTTGCCGAGCTCGCCAAGGAAGTGAAGGCGGCCAAGGAAACCGGGCTCGAGATCTGCCTCGTGATCGGCGGCGGCAACATCTTTCGCGGGATGGCGGGAGCGGCCAAGGGGATGGACCGCGCGCAGGCCGATTACATGGGGATGCTGGCGACGGTGATGAACGCGCTGGCGATGCAGAACGCATTGGAACAGCTCGGCGTTCAGACCCGGGTGCAGTCGGCAATCGAGATGGACAAGGTGTGCGAGCCGGTCATCCGCCGCCGCGCCGAGCGCCATCTGGAAAAGGGCCGCGTGGTGATCTTCGCCGCCGGTGTCGGCGCCCCCTATTTCACCACTGACAGCGGCGCGGCCCTGCGGGCTGCCGAAATGCGCTGCGATGCGCTGCTCAAGGGCACCAGCGTCGACGGGGTGTACGACAGCGATCCCAAGCACAATCCCGATGCCGTGCGTTTCGAAACCGTGACTTACGACCGTGTGCTCGCCGACAATCTCAAGGTCATGGATGCCTCTGCCGTGGCGCTGTGCCGCGACAACAAGATCCCGATCGTGGTCTTCTCGATCCGCGAGAAGGGCAACCTTGCCCGCGTGCTGGCGGGCGGGGGCGTCCAGACCATCGTTCAAGACAGCTGATAACCGAAGGACCAAACGCCATGCCGCAATATGACAAGGCTGATGTCGAACGCCGGATGAAGGGCGCAGTGGACGCGCTCAAGAGCGATCTTCAGGGTCTGCGCACCGGCCGCGCCAACACCACCCTGCTCGATCCGGTGCAGGTCGAGGTCTATGGCTCGATGATGCCCTTGCAGCAGGTCGCCACCGTCTCCGCGCCCGAGCCGCGGATGCTGTCGGTGCAGGTGTGGGACAAGTCGAACCTCCACGCGGTGGAAAAGGCGATTGCCTATGCCAACCTCGGCCTCAACCCGATCATCGACGGCCAGACGCTGCGCCTGCCGATCCCAGATCTGACGCAGGAACGCCGCAAGGAACTGGCGAAGCTGGCGGGGCAATATGCCGAGAAGGCCAAGATCGCGATCCGCAACGTGCGCCGCGACGCGATGGAAAGCCTCAAGACCGACGAGAAGAAAAAGGAAATCTCCGAGGACGAGCGCAAGCGCTCCGAAGAGCAGGTCCAGAAGCTGACCGACCAATACGTCAAGGAGACGGACGAGGCGGCAGCCAAGAAGGAACAGGAAATCCTGACGCAGTAAGCGCCGGATTTCGGATGATGGGAACAGGCTTGGACCAGACGCGCGCCAGACATGTCGCCATCATCATGGATGGCAATGGCCGGTGGGCCAAGAAGCGCGGCCTGCCGCGCGCGGTCGGGCACCAGCGCGGGGTCGAGGCGGTGCGGCGGTTGGTGCGTGCGCTGGAGCCGACGGGGCTCGAATGCCTGACCCTCTACGCCTTTTCCTCCGAGAACTGGAAGCGGCCCGACGAGGAGGTGGACGATCTGATGAACCTCATGCGACGGTTCATCAAATCGGACCTTCCCGAATTCATCGCCAACAACGTCAAGCTCAAGATCATCGGCGACTGGCAGAGCCTCGCGCCCGACATCGTCGCCATGCTGGAAGACGCGCTGGCACAGACCGCGGGCGGCAGGCAGACGCTGGCCGTGGCGCTCAATTACGGCGGCCAGCACGAGATCGCCCGCGCCGCGGCCAAGGCGGCCGCCAGCGGTGAGGTCAGCATCGAGACCATCGCCGCCCACCTCGACACCGCCGACCTGCCGCCGCTCGACCTGCTGATCCGCACCAGCGGCGAAATCCGCCTGTCGAACTTCCTGCTGTGGCAGGCGGCCTATGCCGAAATGCTGTTCGTCGATACGCTGTGGCCCGATTTCGAGCCTGCGCATCTTGCCCGTGCGCTTGATGATTTCGCGCGGAGGGAGCGGCGTTATGGCGGACGGTGAGGTGCGGGTGCGCGATCCGAGGGCGGGGGTGAGCGACCTTCCAGTGCGGCTCGCGAGCGCCATCGTCATGCTGGTGCTGGCGGGCGGGGCCTTGTGGCTGGGCACCTGGTTCTGGACCGCCTTCGTCGCACTCGTCGCTTTCGGGGTGATCTGGGAGTGGAACAGGCTCATCGCGCGCTTCGGCCTCAGTGGGCTTGGCGAGACCGCGTGGTTCTTCGGCGGCGTCGTCTATGTCGGCGGCGCGGCGCTGGCGATGATGGCGGTTCGCAATGGCCGCCAGATCCTGCCGTTCGATGCGGCGCAATCGGGTTACGGCCCGCTGGCGGTGCTGGTGGTGTTCATCCTGCCGATCGTCGCGGTCGATGTGGGGGCCTATTTCGCGGGCCGCGCCATCGGCGGGCCCAAGATCGCCCCGAAGATCAGCCCGGCCAAGACCTGGGCGGGGCTTGGCGGCGGGGCGCTGCTGGCTTCGCTGGTTGGGGTGGCGGTCGAGCTCACCGACTTTGGCCCAGCCGCAGCGCCCGGCACCAGCGCGCTCGCGATCGCCATGGCGGCGGTCTCGGGCGTGCTGATCGCGGTGATCGCGCAGGCCGGGGACTTCTTCGAAAGCTGGATGAAGCGCCGGGCCGGGGTGAAGGATTCAGGCAATCTCATTCCGGGACATGGTGGACTGTTCGACCGGCTTGACGGGTTCCTTGCGGTGTTCTTCGTGCTGTTTGTGATTGCCACGCTACCCGCTTTGCTGGGATGATGGGGCAATGACGCGAACGCTCACCCTGCTAGGCGCGACGGGCTCGATCGGGGCATCGACGCTCGATCTGGTGCGGCGCAACCCGTGCGAATGGCAGGTGGAGGCGCTGACGGCGCAGTGCAGTGCGGCGGAGCTGGCGGCGCTGGCCATCGAATTCGGTGCGAAGCTGGCGGTGGTGGGCGACGAGAGCTGCCTGCCCGAATTGCGCGAGGCATTGGGCGCCAGCGGTATCGAAGCCGCCGGTGGGCGCGCGGCGCTGATCGAGGCGGCGGCGCGGCCCGTGGACATGACGGTGGCAGCGATCGTCGGCTGCGCGGGGCTTGCCCCGGTGATGGCGGCGGTCGAGCGCGGCGGCACCATCGCGCTCGCCAACAAGGAGGCGCTGGTCTCTGCCGGAGAGGTGCTGATGGAGGCGGTGGCCAAGCACGGCGCGACACTGCTGCCCACCGATTCCGAGCACAACGCGATCTTCCAGTGCCTCAGCGGCAACCGGATCGAGGATGTTGCGAAGATCACTCTCACCGCGAGCGGGGGGCCGCTTCGCACCTGGTCGCAGGCTCAGCTCGATGTCGCCACGCCGGCCGAGGCCGTTGCCCATCCCAACTGGTCGATGGGTGCCAAGATCAGCGTCGATTCCGCGACGATGATGAACAAGGGGCTCGAGTATATCGAGGCCTATCATCTCTTCCCGGTGGGCCTCGACCGGCTCGGCATCGTGATCCACCCGCAGAGCGTGATCCATTCGATGGTCGAATTCCGCGACCGTTCGACGCTGGCGCAGCTGGGCCCTTCCGACATGCGCGTGCCGATTGCCTCGTGCCTTGCCTGGCCGCAGCGGATGGAGACGCCGCTCGCCCCGCTCGATCTTGCGGCCATCGGCGAACTCACCTTTCATGCGCCGGACGAGGAACGCTTCCCTGCGACGCGGCTGGCCCGCGAGGCGATCAGGGCAGGCGGCTCGGCCCCGGCGATCCTCAATGCCGCCAATGAAGTCGCGGTCGCCGCCTTTCTCGCCGGTCAGATCAGGTTCACGCGCATTGCCGCACTCGTCGAAGAAACCCTGATGCGCAGCAACGATGCCCCGCGCCCGGCCAGCCTTGCCGAAGTGCTGGCGGTAGACCAATCCGCAAGGATGCAGGCACAAAGCCTGCTGGAGACCAACGCCCTTGTTTGAGAGCCCCCCTTTCTGGATGTACGTGATCGGCTTCCTGCTGCTGCTGGGGCCGCTCGTCACCCTCCACGAGCTTGGTCATTATCTGGTCGGGCGATGGTTCGGGGTCAGGGCCGAGGCCTTTTCGGTCGGTTTCGGCAAGGAGCTGGCGGGCTACACCGATCGGCACGGCACGCGATGGAAGCTGTCGGCGCTGCCGCTCGGCGGGTATGTCCAGTTCAAGGGCGACATGAACCCGGCCTCGATCCCCGATCCCCATGCTCCGGCCGAGCAGGGCAGCTTCCAGAACGCCGCCCTGTGGAAGCGCGCGCTGATCGTCGCGGCGGGGCCGGTTACCAACATCCTGGTGGCGCTGGCGATCTTCTTCGCCTTCAACCTGTCTTTCGGAAAGCCGCTCCCGGTGGAGCCGGACGAGGTCGGCACCATCGCCGCCTTCACGCAAGGCTCGCGCGCGGCGCAGGCGGGCTTTGCAGTGGGCGACCGGATCGTCGCGGTCGACGGCAAGGACATGGCAAGCTGGCGCGAGATCCAGCAGACCATCATGCTCCAGCCCAACCATCGCTTCGTCATCACCGTGTTGCGCGGAAGCGAGCGGCTGGAGCTGCCCGTCACCACCGCCGCGCAGCAGCTCACCGACCGGTTCGGCAATGCCCAGACCGTCGGGCTGATCGGGGTGCGCACGCTGGAGACAGAGGAGCGTTTCGCCCCGCTTTCGATTGGCGAGGCGGCCGGGCTGGCGGTGCAGCAATGCATCGACACCACCCGCATGATGATAACCGGCATTGTCCAGATCGTGCGCGGCGACCGTTCGATGAGCGAGATGGGCGGGCCGCTTAAGATCGCGAAGTTCTCGGGCGAGCAGCTCAGTCTCGGGCCGCTGGCCTTCATCAGCCTTGCCGCGCTGATCTCGCTTAATTTGGCATTCATCAACTTCTTGCCAATTCCCGCACTCGATGGCGGGCACCTGATGTTCTACGCGGCCGAGGCGATCCGGAGGAAGCCAGTCGGGCCGCGCGCGACCGAATGGGCCTATCGGACGGGAATTGCGCTGGTGCTGATGCTCATGGTGATGGTGACCGTGAACGACATCGTCAGCTTGCCGATCTTTGGCACCTGATCGGCGCAAGCGGGATCGGGCACGGTGGAAAGGCGCAGGCGCGCAGTCGCCTCGCGGCTTGACCCGCGCAGGCCACATGGGGCACAGGCGTGCCGCGAGACACGCCGCAAGACACTAGGGGCGCGCAGGGGTGGCGCGCGGGACGCATCGGGCAGGATGGCACGTTACAGGCAACACGGCCGGTGGCGCACTGGGTTGAGAACGGGATTTTAGCTGCATGAACCGACTGAGCGAGACCGGCGCAGAGCCGGTCAATGGCAACCCTGCTTCCTCGCGCGCCGGTCGGCGGTTCGCGGCCCTGTTGTGCTGCGGCTCGATCCTCGCCGGGGTGCCCGCGCTCGCTGCGGCCCAGCAGCAGGAACCCGCGCCTGCGGCCCAGCCTGCGCCTGCGCCTGCGCCAGCGGCAGCGCCCCGCACCAATACCATCCGCACCATCACCGTGGTCGGGGCCGAACGGCTCGAGCCGACCACCATCCTCAGCTACATCCGCCTGCGGGTCGGGCAGGAATACACCGCCGCCGCCGCCGACGAGGCGATCAAGGACCTCGGCGCGACCGAACTTTTCGCCAACTCCTCGATCCGCAACGAGGGTGGCAATGTCGTCATCAACGTCACCGAAAACCCGGTGATCAACCGCATCGTGCTGGAAGGCAACAAGCGGCTGAAGAACGACAAGATCGTGCCCGAGATCAAGCTCGCGCCGCGGCAGATCTTCACCCGCTCCAAGGTCCGCGCGGACGTGGCGCGCATCATCGAGCTCTACAAGCGCCAGGGCCGGTTCGCCGCCAAGGTCGAACCCAAGCTGGTGCAGCTGCCGCAGAACCGCGTCGACATCGTCTTCGAGATCAGCGAAGGCCCCAAGTCCAAGGTCCGCCAGATCAACATCCTCGGCAACGAGGAGTTCTCCGATGGCGACCTGCGCGGCGAGATGGTCACCAAGCAGGCGCGGCTGACGAGCTTCTTCAGCTCCAACACCAGCTACGACCCTGATCGCCTTGCCTTCGACCAGCAGAAGCTGCGGCAGTTCTACCTCACTGAAGGCTATGCCGATTTCCGCGTCGTCTCCGCAGTCGCCGAACTGACCCCGGACCAGCGCGACTTCATCATCACCTACGTGGTCGAGGAAGGCGAGCGTTACAATTTCGGCGAGGTCAAGGTCGACAGCCAGCTGCGCGACTTCGACAGCGACGCGATGAGCCGCAACCTGCCGATGAAGGAAGGCGATTTCTACAACGCCAAGACGGTCGAGGACACGGTCGAGCAGCTGACCGAGCTGGCCGGGCGCTTCGGCTACGCCTTTGCCGACGTCCAGCCGCGGTTCCGCCGCGATCCAGACGCGCGCAAGATGAACGTCACCTTCATCCTGCGCGAGGCGCCGCGCGTCTATGTCGAGCGGGTCGACATCAACGGCAACACGCTGACTCAGGACAAGGTCGTGCGCCGCGAGTTCCGCCTCGCCGAGGGCGATGCCTTCAACAGCCTCGGCGTGCAGCGCACCACGGCGCGCATCAACTCGCTGGCCTTCTTCCAGGAAAACTTCGAGGTCAAGCAGGCCGAAGGCAGCGCGCCCGACCGCATCGTGCTCGAGGCCAATGTCGAAGAACGCCCGACCGGCGAACTGCAGTTCTCCGCGGGTTTCTCGTCGATTGAGCAGTTCATTCTGGCAGGCTCGATCCGGCAGCGCAATTTCCGCGGGCGCGGGCAGACCATCGGCCTCAGCCTCAACTATTCGCAGTTCTCGCGTTCGGCGCAGATAAGCTTTTCCGATCCCTACATCTTCGATCGCAACATCTCCGGCGGGATCGACATCTACCGTCGCGATTTCAACAGCTTCAACTTCACCGGAAACAACCGCAACACAACCTTCGAGCAGGCCACCACCGGCTTCTCGCTGCGCGCCGGGGTGCCGCTGACCGAATACATGTCGCTCATCGGCAGCTACACGATGAACTATGACGACGTGTCGCTCGATGAAGGCCTGTTCTTCTCCGACCTCGATGGCGACGGTGTCCGCACGTGCGATCCGCTGCGGGCCGGGCGCTTCCTGTGCGATGCGATCGGCGAGCGGCTGAGCTCGATCGTCGGGTTGAGCCTCAACTACAACTCGCTGAATTCGCGTATCCGCCCATCGCGCGGGCGGACCGTCTCGCTCAGCGGCGAGTTCGCCGGGCTTGGCGGGGACGTCCGCTATGTCCGTTTCCGCGGCCGCGCCCAGCAGTTCTGGAATGTCGGGAACTCGGGCTTCATCTTCTCGGTGCTGGCCGAGGGCGGGACGATCATTCCGCTGCAGAACCGCCCCGGCGCCGGCGTCGACGACGTCTTCCTGACCGATCGCTTCTTCCTCGGTGAGCCGCAGATCCGCGGCTTCGCGATCCGCGGCGTTGGTCCGCGCGTGCTGCGGCGGTTCTCGATCCTTGACCCGGTCACCAACCGTCCGGTGCTCGACACCAACGGCAACCCGACCTTCCTTGAGGATCGCAACCGGGTGCAGGACGATGCGATCGGCGGGCGCAACTACTACATGGGCCGCGCCGAGCTGGAAATTCCGCTCGGTACCGGTGCGCGCGAACTGGGGCTCAGGCCTTCGATCTGGGCCGATGTGGGCGCGCTGTGGGGCGTGGAGACGCCGGTCCTGACCAACAATCCCGGTGGAACCCAGCTCACCAATGCCACCGGACAGCCGCTGTTCACCACCTTGGTCGGGCCGAACGGCGAGACGCTCACCAACCCTGTCGAGACCACCGCGCCGACCGCCGTCAACGGCACCGCCAACCGGCCGCAGATCATCGGCGGCACCAACATCAGCGAAATCTTCGTTGGCGATTCCCCCAGCCCGCGCATCACCGCCGGGATCGGCGTCAACTGGAACTCGCCCTTCGGACCTTTCCGCATCGACTTCGCCCAGACCATTCGCAAGGTCGAAGGCGACGACGAGCGCACCTTCACATTCAACGTAGGAACCCAATTCTGATGACACGTCTCGCAAAGTTTCTCGCCCCTGCCGGGCTGATTCTCGCCGCCGCTGCCGCCCTGCCCGTGCAGGCGCAGGTCCAGGGCAATATCGCCACCGTCGACATCCCGCGCACCATCATCGGCACTACCGCGTTCCAGACCGCCTACGAGCAGGTCAACACCACCTACGCGAGCCAGAACGAACTGCGCCGCACCAAGGCGCAGGAGCGCCAGACGATGCTCGCCAAGTTCGACAAGAACGGTGACAAGCAGGTCGACGACACCGAGCAGGCGGCGATGCAGAAGTCGCCCGATTTCGCCAAGCTCCAGACGCTTGAGCAGGAGATTCAGGGCCTCAACAACCAGATCGACGGCGCCCGGGTGTTCGCGGTCGAGCAGATCATCATCCAGTATCCGGCAGCGCTTCAGGAAGTAGCCACCCGCGACAAGATCCAGCTGGTGATCGAGCCCTCCTCGCTGCTTTTCGCCCCGCCCGAAGCCGACATCACCGCCAAGGTGACCACCGCGCTCAACACCAAGGTGCCGGCCGTCGGCGTGGTGCCGCCTGCCGGCTGGCAGCCGAGCCGGGAGGGCGTGCAGGTCTATCAGGAGATCCAGCAGCGCCTGATCGCCGCGCAGATGGCTCAGCAGCAGGCTGCCGCGCAGCAGCAGCAGCAGGGCAACCCCGCCGCGCCGGTCGGCCGCTGAACCGTCACGCGGAGCTGACCCCATGAGCGACACGGGTAGCGCAGCGGGCGAGGTGCTCGACTACGACATCGTCAAGATCCTCAAGGCATTGCCGCATCGCTACCCGCTGCTGCTGGTCGACCGGGTAAAGGCGATACAACTGGGCGAGCGCATCCACGCGGTCAAGGCCGTGAGCATGAACGAGCAGTTCTTCCAGGGTCACTTTCCCGGCGCTCCGATCATGCCCGGCGTGCTCCAGATCGAGGCGCTGGCGCAGGCCGCGGGCATCCTCGGGATCGAGACGATGGAGCTTGCCGGCACCGGCAAGCTGGTCATCTTCATGGGCATCGAGAACGCCAAGTTCCGCGCCCCGGTGACGCCCGGCTGCCTGCTCGACCTCCATGTCGAGTTCACTCAGAAGCGCAGCCGCGTCTACAAGTTCAAGGGCGTCGCCAGCGTGGAGGGCAAGACCACCTGCGAGGTCGAGTTCACCGCGATGATGACCGACCCGCCCGCCTGAGGACTTGACGGGTATGACAAAGCGATGGCCGCTTCGACCCATGCTGATCGTTGCAGTGCTGATTGCCACGCCCGGCGCCGCGCAGACATCCTTGGAAGATAATGCCGAAATGGCAGCGATGTTCGCCGCCGATCAGTCGCAGCGCGCCTCGGACACCGAAGACCATGAAGCCGCTGCGAAAGCCGACGAACAGCGCCGCGCCCGCACCCGTGAGATGATCGAGACGGGCACGCTCAAGACCGGCGCGGATTTCTTTGGTGCGGCCTTCATCTTCCAGCATGGCAGCGAACCGCGCGACTATCTGCTCGCGCACACGCTTGCGGTCCGCTCGCTTGGCCTTGGCTTCGGGGATGCAGAATGGATCGCGGCGGCGACGCTAGACCGGTACCTGCAAAGCATCGGCCAGTCGCAGGTCTACGGCACGCAGTACCGCTTTCCCATGGAGGGCGGGGTGACGATGGAGCCATATGACCGCACCTTGCTGGTCGACAACCTCCGGATGGCGACCGGCGCAGGCGACCTGTCCTCGCAGGAGTGCAAGCTGGGTGAATACGCGAAGCTGGTGCCTGCGCCGCCTGCTCCTCCCAGCCCGTGAGCTAGCAAGAGAGGTTGCATTGCGCGGCTTTCGCCACTAAGGCGCGCGCTTCCCGTTTCATAGCAACGCCGGTCGGCACCGGCGACACGCTCGAAGGACACGCTCATGAAGACCGAAGGTCACCCCGATTACCACATGATCACGGTCAAGATGACCGATGGCACCGAATTCCAGACCCGCTCGACCTGGGGCAAGGAAGGCGACGTGCTCGCGCTCGATATCGATCCGCTGAGCCACCCCGCCTGGACCGGCGGTCGTCAGCAGGTGGCCGAGGGTGGCCGCGTGGCCGCGTTCAACAAGCGCTTCGGCGGGCTCAGCCTCAAGAAGTAAGCACAACAAGCTGCGCGGGCTTCGGCCCGCAACGAGGAGGGCGGCCCGACGGGGTCGCCTTTTTCGTTTGGTGCCTCAGCCCTGCCACGGCTGTTCACGGTACCACTTGGTGATGACGTATTTGACGCCCTTCCTGACTTTCATGCCGTGGTGGAGCGTCGCCGGGTTCACGCTCCCTGCTTCGCCATTTGGTCCGTCGGGCAGGCGGTTGTTCCAGCACAGCAGTTTGCCGGCCTCGGGCTGGAAGGTCTTGTCCAGCAGCTTGAAGCGCGTTGCGCCGCCTGCCGCGACATCGTTCAAGTAGATCATGAAAGTCCAAGTGCGGTTGCCCGACAGCGCGCAGTAACGCTGATAGTCCCGTCCGTCGGGAGCGAAATAGTCGGTGTGCGGCTTGAACTCCTGCCCTTCCGCGTAACGCTGGCCCTGCAGCGGTTCGCCATAGGCCGGATCGATCCCGGACAGCTCGGTGAGCATCGCCTCGATGCGTTGCACCGCGGGCAGATGCGACGCGAGATCGCAGGTCTCGCTGGTGCGGAAATAGGCATCGCCGTTGTCGTCGGCGATGGTCGAGGGGCGGCGGCCGGCGTCGATCAGCGCGATCAGCTCGTCGGCGAGATCGGCAGGCACGAATCGCCTGCACTGGAACAGCGCGGCTTTGGGGGTCGGCACGCGCTGCATGGGCCTGCGCGCAGCGAGGCGCTCGGCAATGGAATCGGCAGCAGTGTTCATGGCGCACCACGATAGAAGCAGCGCATGGGCTGGCAATGCTTTTGGGGCTGCGCAACAATCTTGCGCGCGCGCCGCCTAGACGCAGTTTTCGCTTCCCTTGATAGAGGCTTTGTGCAAGAGGCGCGCCCTCTCTGTCAGCGTGCTTGACGGTGCCGATGGCTTGCGCAATGCCGCGGGTCTTCGCGCAATGGCGGCACCGACCGGACGGTCGAATGCGGGCAGGGGCGTGTGGCGATCATAGCTCAGTCGGTTAGAGCGCCGGTTTGTGGTACCGGAGGTCACGGGTTCGAACCCCGTTGGTCGCCCCATCTCTCCCCTTCCGTTCCGGAATGCTGCCCTGCGCCGACAGGGGGAGATGACATGACCGCATTCTGGGCCGAGCCCGATTTCGACGCGCATGAGCAGGTCACGCTGGTTCACGACCGGGCGAGCGGCCTGACGGCGATCATTGCGGTGCATTCCACCCACCTCGGGCCCGCGGCGGGCGGCACGCGGTTCTGGCATTATGCGCAAGCCGCCGATGCCATGCGCGACGCACTGCGCCTGTCGCGCGGGATGAGCTACAAAAGCGCCATGGCAGGCCTTCCTGCGGGCGGCGGCAAAGCCGTGATCCTCGCGGACGCGGCGCGCTCCAAGTCTGATGCGATGCTGACCGCCTTTGCCCGCGCGGTCGACTCGCTGGGTGGGCGCTATATCACGGCGCAGGATGTCGGAATCACCGAGGCCGACATGGTCGCGATCGGGCGCCACACGCCTCATGCCGCCGGGCTGCCGGGGCAGGGCGGAGATCCCGGTCCCTACACCGCGCGCGGCGTCTATCTCGGGGTCAAGGCGGCCGCCGCGCGGGCGCTGGGCACCGACGATCTGGCCGGGGTGCGTATCGCGATTCAGGGCGTCGGCAGCGTCGGCGGGGGCCTTGCGCGCTATCTCGCGGCCGAGGGTGCGGTGTTGACGCTGGCTGATCTTGATACAGACCGGGCAGCGCGCCTCGCCGGGGAACTGGGCGCGAGCGTCACTGCTGCCGACAGTGTGCTCGCCGCGGAGGCGGACATCGTGTGTCCTTGCGCGCTCGGCGCGGTGCTGACCGAGGTTTCGATTCCCGCGATCAAGGCGCGCGTGGTGGCGGGCGGCGCCAACAACCAGCTTGCCACTGGCAGCGAGGGGGCGTTGCTGCGCGAACGCGGCATTCTTTATGCACCCGATTACGTGATCAACGCCGGCGGGATCATCAACGTCCTGCGCCATATCGATGGCGCGGGCGATGCGGAAATCAACGCGCGAATCGACTGCATTCCCTCTCGGCTCGAGGCGGTCTGGAAGGAAAGCGAGGCAAGCGGCCTTTCTTCCGACGTGGTCGCCGACCGGATGGCCCAGCAGCTGATCGGGCGCGGCTGAACGGCGGCGGGCGAGGGGGCGCGTAGGGAACTATTCTGCGCCCCCGCCATTTGCGCTCTTGTCGGGAACGGGTGTAAGGCTACAAGTCGCCCCGACAGCCAAACCGATGCACATTTACGCCAACCCCGCCCGATTCCTGTCGCTTGCAAAGTGGCTGATGCCGCTCCTGTTCTGGAGCGGGCTGGTGCTGGCGCTTGGCGCGGTGTTGTGGGGCCTGTTCATGGTCCCGCCCGACCGGCTGATGGGCGATACCGTGCGCATCCTGTTCATCCATGTTCCCGCCGCGTGGCTGGGCATGGGTGGCTGGGCGGGAATCGCGATTTCCTCGGCCATGCTGCTCATCTGGAAGCACCCGCTCGCGGCCCTTGCGGCCCGGGCGATTGCGATGCCCGGCATGGCGTTCTGTGCGATCTGCCTTGCCACCGGCTCGATCTGGGGCCGCCCGACATGGGGCACCTGGTGGGAATGGGACGGGCGGCTCACCTCGATGCTGGTGCTGCTCTTCCTCTATGCAGGTTACATCGCCCTGACCGAGGCAGCGGAGAAGGAAGGATCTTCCAGCAAAATCGCCGCAATCTTCGGCCTTGTCGGCGCGGTCAACGTTCCGATCATCAACCGTTCGGTGGTGTGGTGGAATTCGCTGCATCAGCCGCCCAGCATCACTGCGGGCAAGAGCGCCATCGAGGCGACTTTCCTGGTGCCGCTGCTGGTGGCGGTGATCGGCTTCTCGCTGCTGTTCGGCGCGATCGTGCTGATGCGGATGCGCGCGCTGATCGCGCAGCAACAGGTCGAAGCGCGGCTGCGTCGCCGCGCGCTTGATGATGATGCGCCAATGGGCGTCACCCCCGCGATGGAGTAGGCGTGATGCGCGAGGAACTGAACCAGTGGGATTTCGTGCTGCTCGCCTATGGCATTTCGGGCATTGCCCTTGCGCTCCTGATCGTCTGGGCGTGGCGTGCGATGGTCCGGGCCGAGACGCGGCGCGATGCGACGAAGCGGCGCTGAGCTGAGGGACACGGCAGATGAAGGCCAAGCATCAACGTCTGATCCTGGTGGTGATCGCGCTTCTCGCGATTGTCGGCGCAGGCCTGCTGGCGGCATGGTCGCTGCGCAATCAGGCGAACTATTTCTACTTGCCCGAACAGATGGCGGCCACCCCGCCCGAGGTCGGCCAGGCGGTTCGGCTCGGCGGGATGGTGAAGGCCGGGTCGATCGAGACCGAGGCCGACGGCGTCACCGTCAATTTCCTCGTCACCGGCAACACTGCCGATGCGATCCCGGTGCGCTACAGCGGCATCCTGCCCGATCTCTTCGTCGAGAATTCGGGCGTCGTGGCCGAGGGCAGCCTTGGTCCGGACGGCGTGTTCATGGCCACCAACCTGCTCGCCAAGCATGACGAGAACTATGTGCCCAGGGAGCTTGAAGGCATGGGCACTGAGGCGGCCGCCAAGATGGCCTCCGAGACGACGGTGGGATTGCAGTAGCGCGATGATACGGGTGAGGGTCAGCCAATGATTGCGGAAATCGGCCTTGCCGCCCTGTGGCTTGCGGCTGCGCTGGCGGTGCTGCAGATGGTTTCGGGCGCCTTTGCGCTGCGCAGTCCCGAGGGCGAGGTCAATCCGCTCGCGATCTATGCCCGGCCTGCCGCGGTGGTGCAGGCCTTTCTGGCGGTGCTCGCCTTCCTCCTGCTGCTGCGTGCCTTTGCGATCACCGATCTTTCGATCAAGCTGGTGGCGACCAATTCGCACTCGATGAAGCCGCTGCTCTACAAGCTGACGGGCACATGGGGGAACCACGAGGGCTCGATGCTGCTGTGGGTGGGCGTGCTGGCGCTGTCAGGCGGCTTGCTGGCGGCCTTCGAGAAGCGCTTGCCGGAACGTACCATGGGCGCAACGCTGGCGATTCAGGGCTTCGTGGCTCTGGGCTTCTATGCCTTCCTTCTCCTGTCCTCCAACCCCTTTGAGCGCCTGCCGGTCCCGGCCGCGGAGGGCACCGGCCTCAACCCGCTGCTGCAGGACATTGGTCTCGCGATCCACCCGCCGACGCTTTATGCAGGCTATGTCGGGCTTTCCGTGGCCTTCAGCCTCGCGATGGGCGCGCTGCTGACCCGCGAGGTGAACCCCGCCTTCGCGCGCGTCATGCGCCCCTGGGTGCTGGGTGCATGGGTGCTGCTGACTTTGGGCATCACCGCCGGATCCTATTGGGCCTATTACGAGCTCGGCTGGGGCGGTTGGTGGTTCTGGGACCCGGTCGAGAACGCCTCGCTGATGCCGTGGCTCGCCGCGACCGCGCTGATGCATTCGGTGAGCGTGCTCGCCGCGCGCGATGCGCTGCGGACGTGGACGATCATGCTGGGCGTGCTGGCGTTCTCAATGTCGATGCTCGGCACCTTCCTGGTGCGTTCGGGCGTGCTGACCAGCGTTCATGCCTTCGCGGTTGATCCTGAGCGCGGCGCCTTCATCCTCGGCCTGCTCGGCCTCTACATCGGCGGAGCATTCAGCATCTTCGCCCTGCGCGCGGGCGCGGTGGCCGAGGGCAAGCGGTTCGCCGCCCTGAGCCGCGAGGGCGCACTGGTGTTCAATAACGTCATGCTCTCTGCGATCCTCGCGATCGTGCTCCTGGGCACGCTTTATCCGCTGCTGACCGAGGCGTTCGACGTGCGCGTTTCGGTCGGCCCGCCTTACTTCAATCCCGCGTCGGCCATCTTCGCCGTTCCCATGCTGCTGGTGATGGCGGTCGGCCCGCTGCTGCGCTGGAAGAGCGACAAGCCCGCGCGGCTGCAATTCGAACTCGCGCTGATCGCCGCGCTGGTGATCGGGGTGATCGCGCTTGTCAGTTTCTTCGGCTCGTTTCCGCTCCTGCCGCTGCTCGGCCTCGGGCTTGCCGCCGCGCTGGCGGTCGCCGCGTTCCTGCCACTGAGGGGCCGCAAGCTGGCGCGGGTGCCGGTCGCGACATGGGGCATGGTCGTCGCTCATTTCGGCATCGCCGTGTCGCTGTTCGGCATGGCCTGCGAGGGCGCTTTCTCGCAGGAACGCCTCGCCGCGGTCACCCCCGGCGGGACCGAGCAGGTCGGCGATTTTGCGGTTACGCTGGAAAGCGTCACCCCTGTCGCCGGGCCCAACTGGACCGCCATCGAGGCGCGCCTCGCGGTCCGCCACAGCGGCGGGGAGCCGATCATCCTCACCCCGCAGGCGCGCAACTTCTGGTCGCCGCCGCAATCCACCTCCGAAAGCGCCCTGCTGACCCGCTGGGACGGCCAGCTCTATGCGGTGATCGGCAATCAGGCCGAAGACGGGCGCTGGCAGATCCGCATCTGGTGGAAGCCGTTCGTGACCTTCATCTGGTACGGGGGCCTGCTGATCGGCCTCGGCGGCATACTGGCGATCGCAGGGCGCGTGCAGGTCGACGTCCGCCGCCGGAGCGCGACCACCAGGGGCGAGCAGCGCCGCGCCGATATCGAGGCGCTGGGTCAGCCGCCTGCGCCGGTTCCGGCGGAGTAGAGGGCGATGCGCTCGCTGTGGCTGTGGATCCCGCTCGCGCTGTTTGCCTTCTTTGCAGGGCTGGCCGGATTCATGCTCACGCAGGACAAGGACCAGTTCGTCGAAAGCACGATGATAGGCCAGCCACTCCCGGCCTTTGCGCTGCAGCCTGCCTATGATGGGCTGCCCGGTGCGGCGAAGGCCGATTTTGCCGGCAAGCCGAAACTCCTCAACATCTGGGCAAGCTGGTGCCTGCCCTGCATCGCCGAGGCCCCGCAGCTCGAAGCGCTGCAGGCGCAAGGGGTGGAGATAATCGGCATCGCCATCCGCGACCGGCCCGGCGACGTCGCCGCCTTCCTCGCCCGTCACGGCAATCCCTATTCCCGGATCGGCAGCGACCCGATCTCGGAAGTGCAGCTGGCGATCGGCTCCTCGGGCGTGCCGGAGACCTTCGTGATCGATGCTGCGGGCACGATCCGTTACCAGCACATCGGCGACATCCGCGAGAGCGACGTGGCCGTCCTGCTCGCCGAACTGGAGAAGGCCCGATGATCCGCGCCGCCATCGCCGCGCTGCTTGCGCTCCTCGCGATCCCGCTGGCGGCGCAGGATTCGATGCCGCCTGCGCCCTATGCCTATACCCAGCTCGACGATCCGCGGTTGGAGGCCGAGGCATCCGCGCTGATGCACACCCTGCGCTGCATCAAGTGCCAGTCGCAGAGCATCGCGGATTCCGACGCGCCGATGGCGGGCGACATGCGCCATCAGGTGAGAACTCGTATCCTCGCCGGCGAAAGCCCCGAACAGATCCGCCGCTGGCTGATCGCCCGGTATGGCGACTATGTCAGCTACGAGCCCGAGGTCAGCGCCACCACCTGGCCGCTGTTTGCGGTGCCGGTACTGGTCATCCTTACGGCCCTCGGGGTGCTGCTGCGCCGGCTCGGGAAGCGGCGCGCCGGGGCGGGAGAAGCGGCATGATCGCGACCTGGATGGCGGTCGCTGCCTTGGCCGTGGCGGCCTTCGCGCTTGCGGCGTTCCTGTTCAAGCTACCGCGCGAGGCGTGGACCCTGTTCGGCGCGGTGCTGGTGTTCGGGCTGGCAGGCTATGCCTGGCAGGGCTCGCCCGGCCTGCCGACCGCGCCCAAGGTTGCCGCCGCATCTGCGGACGGAACCGGCGAGGCGATGGTGGAGGGCCGCGCTTCGCTGTTCAGCCGCACCCTTCCGCCACCGGCCTACATCGTCACCTCCGACGCATTCGCCCGCCGCGGCCAGTTCGCCGACGCCGCCGCGCTTCTCCAGAAGGGCCTTGCCGACAATCCGCGCGATCTCGAAGGCTGGCTTGCCCTCGGCCTTGCGCTCGTCGGCCATGCTGATGGTTTCGTGACCCCCGCCGCTTTACAGGCCTTCGGGCGGGCCAAGGCGATCGACCCCATGCATCCAGGAGCCGAGTATTTCCTCGGCGCTGCCTATGTCCGCAGCGGCGAGATCGTGGCGGCACGCAATGTCTGGGCCGGGCTGCTCGAACGCTCCCCGCCCGATGCACCATGGCGCGAGGGCGTGGCGGCCGATGTCGCGCGGCTCGACGACATGATTGCCCGCGCGCCGATGCTCCAGGGCCAGTGATGGGCCCTGCGGCCCGTTCAAGACTGCACCATGTCATCCACTGGGTCGATATTGCGGGTGCGAAGGCGCAGTGCTAGGCGCGCCCCCTCGGCTGTGACGAGTCGTCCGCAGCGCGCGATGAGTATTGGGGCAGTACCGGGGATACGGGAAATCCGATTGACATGAGCAACGCAGCCGCCTCCGCCGCCGATCCAGCCGCATCCGACGCCACCGGCGGGCACGGGCACCGCGTCTCGCCCTTCACTTTGGCCGTTGGTGCGGTTGGAGTGGTGTTCGGCGATATCGGCACAAGCCCGCTCTACGCTTTCCGCGAAACCTTCGCCTCGCACCACGGCGCCCCTGGTATTTCGCCCGACGTCGATCACATCCATGGGGTGCTGAGCCTCGTTTTCTGGTCGATGATGATGGTGGTGACGGTGAAGTACGTCCTCACCATCATGCGCGCCGACAATGGCGGGGAGGGCGGTAGCCTCGCGCTGCTGGCGCTGATCAAGCGCACCTCCGCGAGCAAAGGGTGGACCGCACCACTGATCCTCCTCGGAGTGTTCGCGACCGCCCTGTTCTATGGGGATTCGATGATCACGCCCGCGATCTCGGTGCTTTCCGCGACCGAGGGCCTGCAATACATCGTCCCCGGCTTCAAGCCCTGGATCGTGCCGACGGCGGTGGCGATCCTGTTCGGCCTGTTCGCGATCCAGTCGCGCGGTACCGACCGGGTGGGCAAGCTGTTCGGACCAATAATGCTGACCTATTTCGCGATGCTGGCGACGCTCGGCGTGATGCACCTCAGCGCCAATCCAGCGATCATCCTTGAGACGATCAACCCGGTGAATGCGCTCAGATTCTTCGCCAATGACGGCTTTGTCGCGTTCATTGCGCTGGGCAGCGTGGTGCTGGCAGTGACCGGAGCCGAGGCGCTCTACGCCGACATGGGGCACTTCGGCAGGAAGCCGATCGGTCTTTCGTGGCTGACTTTCGTGTTCCCGGCACTGATGCTGAACTACATGGGGCAGGGTGCGCTGATCCTGTCGCAGACCTCGCCAGAGGCCGCGGCGGCACTGATCAAGGACCCGTTCTTCCTGATGATCCCCGACATGGTGCGCGTGCCGGTGATCATCCTCGCGCTGCTGGCCACGATCATCGCCAGTCAGGCGGTGATCTCGGGCGCCTTCAGCCTCACCCAGCAGGCGATCCAGCTGGGCTTCATTCCGCGCATGGAGATCCGCCACACCAGTGCTGCGGCGGCGGGGCAAATCTACATCCCCACGATCAACTGGGGCCTGATGATCATGGTCATCCTGCTGGTGCTGTTCTTCCAGTCATCGAGCAACCTTGCCGCCGCCTATGGCATCGCGGTGACCGGGGCGATGTTCATCGACACCTTGCTGCTTGCCGCCGTGCTGTTCAGCCTGTGGCGCTGGCCCTTGTGGAAGGCGCTGCCGCTCGTGGCGGCCTTCCTGATCTTCGACATCGCCTATTTCGGCGCGAACCTCATCAAGGTGCCGAGCGGCGGGTGGGTGCCGCTGCTGATCGGCTTTGCGATCTTCACGCTGCTGACCACGTGGTCCAAGGGCCGCGAGCTGATGCGCGCGAGCATGGCCGAGGGCTCGCTCCCGATCGAGATTTTCGCCAAGAGCGCGCACAACTCCTCGACCCGTGTACCGGGGACCTCAGTGTTCATGGCGTCGAGCAATTCGGGCGTGCCTTCCGCGCTGCTGCACAACATCAAGCACAACAAGGTGCTGCACGAACGCGTTCTGATCCTCACTGTCCAGGTGCGCGGCATGCCTTACGTGGACGAGGCAGACCGCTACGAATGCAAGAGCCTCGGCAACGGCTTCTACCGGGTGACGATCTTCTGCGGCTTTCTCGAGGAAACCGATGTGCCCAAGCTTTTGAGCACGCTCGACCTGTGCGACGGCGCCTTCGACATGATGCAGACGAGCTTCTTCCTGTCGCGCCAGACGTTGCTGCCTTCGAGCAAGCCCGGCATGGCTATCTGGCGCGAGAAGCTGTTCGCGTGGATGCTGAGGAACGCGGCGAGCGCGATGGCCTTCTTCCGCCTGCCCACCAACCGCGTGGTGGAACTGGGGAGCCAGGTGGAGATCTAGCTCCCGGTCGGCGGCTCGTCCTTGAACGGCTCCGTCTTGTCCTCGAAGCTCAGGCCGTGCTTCAGCAGCATCGGTATCTGCGTGAAGGTGAAGAGGAAGGTCAGCGGCAGGAACACCCATATCTTGGCCCAAAGCCAGCTTTCGAAGGAAAGCTGCGCGCGCAAGCCTTCGTTGAGGCCGGCGAGCACCAGGAAGAACACGCCCCAGTTGCGCGACAGCTTGAGCCAGCCAGCCTCGCTCAGCCCCTCGAAGGCGGCTTCCAGCAGGATGCGCAGCAGCGCCTTGCCAGCGAAGAACCCGCCGAGCAGCGCCACGCCGAAGCTCGCGTAAATGATCGTCGGCTTCAGCTGCACGAAGGTCGGATCGCCGAAGAAGATCGTGAGGCTGCCGAAGCCGACGATCAGCGCGGTCGAGAACCACAGCATCGGCGAAACCTTGCCGAGCCGCCATTTCGATACCAGCAGGGCGGCGATGGCGGCGACCATGAAGGCCCCCGTCCCGGCGATGATCGCAGCGAGTTCGCCCGCCGGATTCGGGTCTGCCGGCGCGTTCATCCGGTAGGCGCCGAGGAACACCAGCAGCGGGCCGTAATCGACTGCGACGTTTAGCCAGCTCGAGGCGGCTTTCTTCCCTTCGCCGTCACTCATCATGCCACCCCCGCGATCACGCGTGCGACCAGATCTGGGTCGAAGGGCCTGAGGTCCTCCATTTTCTCGCCGACACCGATGGCGTGGATGGGGAGGCCATATTGCTCCGCCGCTGCGACCAGCACGCCGCCGCGCGCTGTGCCGTCGAGCTTGGTCATGATCAGGCCGGTGACGCCCGCGACTTCCTTGAAGACGTCGATCTGCGAGAGCGCGTTCTGGCCGTTGGTGGCATCGAGAACGAGGACCACGTCATGCGGCGCTTCGGGGTTGAGGCGCCCGAGCACGCGGCGGATCTTCGCCAGCTCCTCCATCAGCTCCTTCTTGTTCTGAAGGCGTCCGGCGGTGTCGACGATCAGCGCGTCGATCCCGGTGTCGGTGGCCTGTTTGACCGCATCGAACACAATCGCCGCCGGATCGCCGCCCTCCGGCCCACGCACCAGATCGACGCCGATGCGCCCCGCCCATGTGGCAAGCTGGCCGATGGCGGCGGCGCGGAAGGTGTCGCCAGCCGCCAGCAGCACGCCGTAGTCGTCCTCCTGAAACAGATGCGCAAGCTTGGCGATTGTGGTGGTCTTGCCTGAGCCGTTGACCCCGATCACCAGGATCACCTGCGGGCGCGGGAAGGCGGTGATCTCGAGCGGCTTTGCCACCGGGCGCAGGATCGCGGCGATCTCTTCGGCCACCGCTTCCTTCAATTCGCGGGTGGTGATTTCCGCACCGAAACGCTTGTCCGAAAGCCGCGCACGGATGCGGGCGGCGGCAGCCGGGCCGAGGTCGGAGAGGATCAGCGCATCCTCGACATCGTCCAATGTCGCATCGTCGAGCTTCGCGGTGCCGCCGCCGCTCCCGGGCAGATTGGCCGCGAGGCGCTCGGAGGTCTTGGCAAAGCCTCCGAACAGGCGCTGGGTCCAGCTGGTTTCACTCATGCGAGCAGGCCCTCCCTGACCTCGCTTGGGGTCACTTCGATGATCGTGCCGGGCGCCGTGCCGGAGGGCAGGGCGACGCGTGCGTAGTTGGAGGCATAGCCGGTGCCATCCCTTTCGGCGAGGACGGGCAGGGTTTCGCCCACAAGGCTCTCCAGCCACGCGGCGCGGCGGGCGGCAGCGCGGGCGCGCAGATCGGCGGCGCGGGCGCGCACCACCTCGCGCGGCACCTGCGGCATGCGGGCGGCAGGGGTGCCGGGCCGGGGCGAGTAGGGGAAGATGTGGGCGTGGACGATGTCCAGCTCGTCGATGATCGCAAGGTTTGCGGCGTGGTGCGCCTCGTCCTCGGTCGGGAATCCGGCGATAAGGTCCGCGCCCACCGCGATCTCGGGGCGCAGGGCCTTCAGCTTCGTCACCAGATCGACCGCATCGGCCCTCAGGTGCCGTCGCTTCATCCGTTTGAGGATCAGGTCCGCTCCGTGCTGGAGCGACAGGTGGAGGTGCGGCATGACCCGCGGTTCATGCGCCAGCAGGTCGAACAGGACGGGGTCGATCTCCACGCCGTCCACCGAGGAGAGGCGCAGGCGGGGAAGAGCGGAAAATGCGGCAAGGATCGCCTCAACCAGCGCGCCAAGGCGCGGCGCTTCGGAAAGATCATGGCCCCATGAGGTAAGGTCCACCCCGGTGAGCACCACTTCCCTGGCGCCGGCATCCAGATGCGCTTCGATGTCCCGCAGCACTTCGATGACGGACAGCGATCTGCTCTGCCCCCGTCCCTGCGGGATGACGCAGAAGGTGCAGGCATGATCGCACCCGTTCTGCACCGCGATGAATGCGCGGGTGCGGGCGGGGGGCAGGGGAGCCACCTCTCCCGGTACGTTCCAGCTGCGCGGATCGAGCTTCGTCGCATTCGCAACCAGCCCGTCCACCTCGTCCATCGCGCCGATGCTCTCCCGGTCGATCTCCGCCGCACAGCCAGTCACCACCAGCCGCGCGGCGGGATGATCGCGGCGCGCGCGGCGGATCGCCTGCCGGGTCTGGCGCAGCGCCTCGGCGGTCACCGCGCAGGAATTGACGACCACGAGGTCCCGCTCGCCCGCCAGCATCACCCGCATCCGGTCGGCTTCGGCGATGTTCATGCGGCAGCCGAGGGAAATGATTTGCGGCGCGTTCAACAAAAATCGTCCCAGTCGAAGCTCCCGCGGAAACTTGCTGCGGCAGGGCCGCTCATCAGCATCGTCCCGCCCGGCTGCCAGGCGATCTCGAGGTCCCCGCCGGGCAGGCTCACGCGCACCGGGCTTGCCACCAACCCGCGCCGGATCGCCGCGACGGCGGTCGCGCAGGCCCCTGTGCCGCAGGCGCGCGTCAGCCCGGCCCCGCGTTCCCACACGCGCAGTTCGAGGTGGTCCGGCCCGGCAAGGCTGGCGACATTGACGTTGACCCGCTCGGGGAAGACCGGATCATGCTCGATCAGCGGACCGAGCCGTTCGAGGTCCACCGCATCGGCATCGTCCACGAAGAAGATCGCGTGCGGATTGCCGACATTGATGGCCATCGGCCCTTCCAGCGTCTCCCACCCGACCGGCATGGCGAAGGTGTCCATCGCATAGGCGAGCGGGATCGCGTTCCAATCGAATCGCGGGTGCCCCATATCGACCCGTGCGCCTGCCTCCAGCGGCTGCAGCGCGATCGGCCCGCCGCCTGTCTCGACCACAGCGGGCGCGCCGTGGAGCAGCGCGACGGCGCGGCTGCCATTGCCGCAAGCCCCGGCCTCGCTGCCGTCAGCGTTGAAGAACCGGACGCGGAAATCATGGCTGTCGCTCGGCTCCAGCAGGATCAGCTGGTCGCAGCCGATGCCGGTCCGCCGGTCGGCGAGCGCGCGCGCCACGGCGCTCGTCATCGGCGGGATCGGTGTAGCTCGCGCGTCGATCACCACGAAATCGTTGCCGAGGCCGTGCATCTTGATGAAGGGGATCGCCCGGGTCATGGGCGTGCATCTATGCACGCGCGGGCGGCGCGTCCAGCCCCCCGGGCCGGGCTCAGGGCCGGGCGATGCGGTAGAGCGTCTGCGCGTCCTCGGGCGCGGCGCGCGGCGGTGCGGCCGCATCCTCTCCCGGTCGGCCGCTGAGCCGTCCGGCGGCCTTCAACCGCGCCCGAACGCCATCGGCATCCTCGGGATGGCCGTAGAAATAGCCCTGCGCCTTCAGCCGCCCCATCGATTTGAGCGCATTGAGGATCGCCTCGTCCTCCACCCCTTCGGCGGTCAGCGGCAGATCGAGCCCACGCCCCAGGGAGATGATCGCCTCGACAATCCGCGTGCGATTGGAAGGTTCGCGCAGTTCGTTGACGAAGCTGCGATCGATCTTGATCCGATCGAAGGGCAGGTTGCGCAGCTGTTCGAGGCCCGAATAGCCGGTGCCGAAATCGTCGAGCGCGATCTGCACGCCCTGATTGCGCAGGGACATGATCATCGAGCGCACGAGGCCGATGTTCTCGTGCAGGCAGCTTTCGGTGATCTCGATCTCCAGCCGCTGCGGCGGGAAGCCGGCGGCGACGAGCTTCTTCAGAAGGCGCTGGGCAAACCAAGGGTCGCGCAGCTGCACCGGTGAGATGTTGATCGAGAGCGTGAGCGAATCGTCCCACTCGCGCGCATCGACGAAGGCCTGTTCCATCAGCCTTTCGGACAGCTCGTTGATGAGCCCGATCTCCTCGGCGATGGGCACGAAGATGTCCGGGCTGATGAGGCCCAGTTGCGGCGAGCGCCAGCGCGCGAGCATCTCGAAACCGACCAGCTCGCCCGTTTCGAGATCGACCTGCTGTTCGTAATAGGGCACGAATTCGCCCTTCGCGAGGCCGCGGCGGATGCCCGTTTCGAGCTGGTTGCGGAACCGCAGCTCGCTTTCCATGGTCGGCTCGAACCAGAAGTAGCGGTTCCGACCCTGTTTCTTGGCGTGATAGAGCGCCATGTCCGCACGGTGCATCAGCGTGGCGGCATCGACGACGAGGCCGATGGTGCCGTCGGGGTCATGATCGGCGGCAAGGCCGATCGACATGGTCAGCTCGACGGTGAGTTCGGGCATGCGGAAGGGCTGGGCCATGCTCTCGAAGATGCGGATGACGAGATCGTCGACCCGGTCGGCGTGGCCTGCCGGATAGGGCATGACGAAAGCGAATTCATCGCCCCCCAAGCGCGCCAGCCGCGCCTCTCGCGGGAGGAGGGCGCGCAGCCGCTCGCACATCATCACCAGCACCGCATCGCCGGTGGCGTGGCCATGCATGTCGTTGATCTGCTTGAAATTGTCGAGATCGACCATGCAATAGGCGACCGCCTCGCCGCGCACCGCGGCACGGGCGCGCAGGTCTTCGGTCGCCTCCAGCATCGATCGGCGGTTGAGGCATTGGGTAAGCGGGTCGATCGCGGCGAGCAGCTTGGCGCGCGCCTCGGCACGGCGGCGTTCCTCGATCTCGCGGGTGAGTTCGCGGTAGCGCCGCCAGCCGAAGATGATCAGCGCGATGTTGAGGAGCAGCGCATTGACGAGCAGGACATTGGGCCGGCCCCCTTCTCCGAGCAGCGCGGCAAGGGTCTGCGGCAGCACCGCCCCGCCGGTCCCCACCAGCAGGATGATCGAAGCCACTGCGATGCCAAGCGCGATGACGTCGCGCTCTGCTGCCTTCAGGGGATTGTCGGGCTCGTGATCTGTCAAAACCATTGCCTTGTCTGAGCAGTGCGGGCGGAATCGTCCGGACCGCTTCGCGCTGCACGCCTCGCTGCGGGGTTCTTCGCAGAATGCGCTAAAGATCGGGTTAATTGGCAAGGGGCTTGGCGCGGGCGGCGCGGGCGCGCTATCGGGGCGTGCAATTGCAGGGGAGCACGCGGGCCATGGCCTACTGGCTGATGAAATCGGAACCGTTCAAGTACGGCTGGGACGACCTTGTCGCGGAAGGCGAAGGCACCTGGGACGGCGTGCGCAACTATCTGGCGCGCAACAACTTGATGGCTATGCAGGTGGGGGACGAGGCGTTCTTCTACCACAGCCGCGAGGGGCTGGAGATCGTCGGCATCTGCACCATCAGCGTCGCGGGGATCGGCGATCCGACCGACGAGACCGGCAAGTGGGCGGCGGTGAAAGTGAAGGCGGGGCAAAGGTTTGCAAAGCCGGTCACTCTCGCCGCGATCAAGGCCGAGCCGCGGCTGGCCGAGATGCAGCTCATCCGCCTCTCGCGCCTGTCGGTTTCGGCGGTCACCCCGGAGGAGTGGGACATCATCCGCGCCATGGCCGAAGGCTGATTGTTCCACGTGAAACATCGTCGGCGCGGGGAGTCTGGAGGGGGTCTGACAGGGGTCTGGGCGGGGTCTGGATGCAGCTGGCGGGGGTCTGGCGCCGACTGAGGCGCCATCTGCCACCAATACCGCCCGCCGCGCCCCCGCCACCACCTGCCCCATACCCCGGAACGCCCGCCCATTTTACCCATTGGTCTTTCAGAAAGCCAATAATTCCATTGGCTTAATCTAGGAGGACATCATGGGTGAATTTACCGACAAGGTGAAGGGCAGCGTCAAGGAGACGATCGGCGAGGCCAAGCAGAACTCGCGCGATCCCGAGACCCGCGCCGAAGGCAAGGCCCAGAAGATCGACGGCAAGACCGACAAGGTCAAAGGCTCGGTCAAGGGCGCGCTCGGCGACGATATCTGACCCTTCGCCTCATCAACGAAAGGCCGCCTTCCCGATCCGGGGAGGCGGCCTTTTTCATGTCCGTGTCTCAGCGGTCGCTTTGGCGCGGGCCCGCAGTCCGCTGATCGTCGCGCCGCTCGCCGCGATGCGTTCGAGATCGGTGAGCGCATGGATCAGGCGGATCCCGGTGCGGCCCTTGGCTTCCTCCAGCGCGGCGACGAACTGCTCGGTCGTCTCGACCCGCGCGCTCCACGCGCCGTAAGCCGCGCCCAGCATCGCGAAGTCCGGGTTGGCGAGCGCCGTTGCCGAAACGCGGCCGGGATATTCGCGCTCCTGATGCATGCGGATCGTGCCGTAGGCGCCGTTGTCGACCACCACCACGATCAGCGACGCGCCATGCTGCGCGGCGGTCGCCAGTTCCTGCCCGTTCATCAGGAAATCCCCGTCGCCCGCTACCGCAACCACGGTGCGATCCGGAAAGCGCAAGGCGGCAGCGACCGCGGCGGGCACGCCATATCCCATCGCGCCGCAGGTCGGCGCAAGCTGGCCGGGATAGGCCGCGTAGCGCCAGTAACGGTGCCACCACCCGGCAAAATTGCCCGCGCCGTTGCAGATGATCGTATCGGCAGGCAGGCTCTCGCGCATCGCCGCAACGCAGGCGCCAAGGTCGATCGCCGCATTCGAAGGCTGCGGGGTCGCCCAGTCGAGCCATTCGCGGTGCGCCTCGGCCCCGGCATCGAAGGGGATGATCGCCTCGCTGTCCCACAGGGCCGCGCATTCGGCGAATTCATCGACCGAACAGCACAGCGCAAGGTCGGTGCGATAGACGCGGCCCAGTTCCTCCGGATCGGGGTGGATGTGGACGAGGGTCTGGCCCGGATGTTCGAGGGTGGGAAGAGTGTAGCCCTCGGTCGTCGCCTCCCCCAGCCGCGCGCCGACGGCGATGATGAGATCGGCGCTCCTGACCCGCTCGACCAGCTTGGGGTTGGGGCCATAACCGAGGTTTCCGGCATAGACCGGGCAATCGGGCGCAATCGCGTCCTGACGGCGAAAGGCGGTTGCCACCGGCAGGCCGATACGAGCCGCAAACTGCTGGAAATATTCGCGCGCCTTGGCGTTCCAGCCCGCGCCGCCGATGATCGCCACCGGGCTCGCGGCATCGGCGATCATGGCGAACAGCGCGCTCATCGCGTCCGGGCATACGGCCTGCGCCGGGCGCAGCGCAGGCGGGCGCGGGGCGAGGCTGGCAGGCACCTGTTCGACCAGCATGTCTTCCGGCAGGGCCAGCACCACCGGCCCGGGCCTGCCGCTCAGCGCCACGGAATGGGCGCGGGCGATGTATTCGGGGATGCGCAGCGGATCATCGATCCTCGCCGCCCACTTGCAGATGGGTGCGAAGAAGGCGGCGAAATCGACCTCCTGGAACCCTTCGCGCCCCTGCATTTCGCGGGCGACATCGCCCACGAACAGGATCATGGGCTGCGAATCCTGATGCGCCACATGCACGCCGATGCTGGCATTGGTCGCGCCGGGGCCGCGGGTGACGAAGGCGATTCCCGGCCGGCCGTTGCCGCCTGCTGCATTCATTGTACCGTCCGCGCAGGCCATGAAGGCCGCGCCCCCTTCCTGCCGGCAGGTGACGACGTCGATTTCGGGGCGGTCGGGCAGGGCGTCGAGCACCGCGAGGAAGCTTTCGCCCGGCACGGTGAAGATGCGGCTCGCGCCTTCGGCGGCGAGGCAATCGACCAGCAGGGCGGCGGCGGTCCGGGTGCCGCCCGGGCGCGTGGAATCAGGCATCGTACTCTCTCCCGTCGTCTTGGCCGGAGGCTCTAACGCCCGCCGCCGCGCGGCGCAAACCGGCTGACCCTGCAACAGCCCCGCTCGGCCTGTCCCAAGCTGCGACACATCTGCCGCAAAGCGTTTCCAATAGTTAAGAAAGTCTTAAATCTGGTGGACCTGCCAATCGGAGAATCGCGACATGCGCCGCAGCCTGGTCCTCACCGACGAGACCGCCCGCCACTGGTACCGGGCAAGCCTGCCGCCGCATGTGAAGCGTGATCTGATTCCGATCCCGGCCGAGGCGCTGTGGCGGCTGACGGTCGAGGACGTGCGCGGGGTCGCCAGCACCTATGTGGCGCTGACCCTCGCGATTTTCGCCTTCATCATCTAGGCGAATTCCGGCCCGCGCTGCGCTTCGAGCGCGTGGAGCTTGCGCGCCAGCTGTGCGGAGAACAGGCACAGCACCAGGCTGAGCAGCAATTGCTCCTCCAGCGGGATGCCGAAAAAGCCGAGCGCGCCCGCGATCCCCGCGCCCATCACCATGAACACCGACGAGACGAAGTTGTTGGCCGCGACCGAGCGCGAGGCTTCGGACTTTTCGACGCGGGTGGTGAGAAACGCGTAGAGCGGCACCACGAAGATGCCCCCTGCCACCGCGATCAGCAGAAGGTTGGCGACCAGCGCCAGCGCGAGCGGCTGGGCGAGGAACTCGGTCACGGTGAACAGCTCGCCCGCCGGCTGCAGGTCCCACATCCGGCACAGGAGGTAGAAGGCGATCAGCAGCGCGCCCAGCACGAGCACGGCCCTTGCCGAATAGCGCGCCGAGATCGCGCCCTTCAGCATCGCGTTGATCATCACCGAACCGATCGCAATTCCCGCCGAGAACGCCACCAGCATCACCATCGCCACCTGCTTGTCGGCAAGCAGCACGTTCTTGGCGAGCGGGAAGAACTGCACCCCGAGGATCGCGGCAATCGCCCAGAAATAGCTGATCGCCAGCACCGAATAGCGCAATTCGAGGTTGCGCATGGAGAACGCCACCAGCGCGCGCGAGGCGCGGATCGGGTGCCAATCGACGCTTATCTCGGTCCCTTGCGCAGGGGCCGGCGGCACCGAGCGGCACACCGCATAGCCGACTATGGCGACGAGCACGATCGCCACGGTGCTTTCATTGACGCTGAACACCGCAGCCAGGATCATCCCGGCAAGGATCGCCACATAGGTCCCAGCCTCGACCAGCCCGGTGCCGGCGAGCACTTCGCGGTCTTCGAGGTGCTGGGGGAGGATCGCGTATTTGATCGGGCCGAAGAAGGTCGAATGGACGCCCATCGCGAACAGGGCGGTGAACATCAGCGGGATGGCGAGCGTTTCCACCTCGATCCCGCGCGCGGCCAGCATCAGCCCGGCGGCGCCGACGCTCATGATGATGATTTCGGCAAACTTGATCCAGCGGATGATCCTGGTCTTGTCGCGCATGTCGGCGAGCTGGCCCGCGGTTGCCGAGAACAGCACGAAGGGCAGCACGAACAGCGCGGTGGCGATGCCGCTGATCAGGGTCTCCATCTCGGGCGAATCGTAGACCTGATAGACCACGAACAGCACCATCGCGTTCTTGTAGAGATTGTCGTTGAGCGCGTTCAGGAACTGCGTCAGGAACAGCGGCAGGAACCGGCGCGTGCGCATCAGATCGGTCGATGTGGTCATGCAGGCGCTGCGCTGTGGCTCCCCTTGGATACCCTGCACATAGCGCGGGCGGGCGCAGGCACAAGGGCGTGCGGCGTGCTGATTGTTGCGCGAGGTCTCGCGCAAGGGGTTTTGCCCGGCCGCGCCGCGCGCTAAGGCGGGATCGCAAAGCCATGTCGAGCCTGCCCAACATCCTCACCGCCTCGCGGATCTTCGCGGTGCCGCTGCTGGCCTTCTTCCTGTGGTGGCCAGAGTGGCGCGCGGGATATCTGGTCGGCTTCGTGCTCTATTGCGTGATCGCCATCACCGATTTTCTGGACGGCTATCTGGCGCGCGCACAGGGGACGGTCTCGAAGCTCGGGATCTTTCTCGATCCGATCGCCGACAAGATCATGGTCGCCGCGGTCATCCTCGTGCTGACCGCGCAGGGGTATCTGCGCGGGCCCTATGTGGGCGACATTCATGTGATCGCGGGCCTCGTGATCCTGGTGCGCGAGATCGCCGTGAGTGGCCTGCGCGAATTTCTCGGCGGCATTCAGGTGTCGGTGCCGGTGTCGCGGCTCGCCAAGTGGAAGACGACCTTCCAGCTCGTCTCGCTCGGCGCGTTGATCCTTGGCGGGGCGGTTCACGGGCAGCCGTGCCAGTCGGTGGGCGACATGTGCCGCACCTTCGCCGAAAGCTGGATCCACGTGGTCGGGCTCGCCTCGCTGTGGACCGCGGCGGTGCTGACCTGTGTCACCGGATGGGACTATCTCAGGGTCGGTCTCAGGCACATGGACTGACGGGGCTTCTCTTGCCCGCAGCTTTCAGGTTACAAGATCTCGCATGGGATTGGATTCGAGCTGCGACCGGGGCGCCTACATAAGGCAACTGGCAGATCATGCGCGCGAGCTGCAAGGCGAGGCGCGCGCTGCCTTCGCGAAGGGCGAATACACTCGCGCTTCGTTCCTGCTGGGCGATGCGGAACTTCTGGCCGATGATGTTCACGATCTTGTGCGCGCCATCGAACGGCGCGAGATCGGCGGGCTCATGCCGCTTGCCGCCTATGACGTCAGATCCGTCGATGAGGCGGCCCCGCCGACGAGGGCGCGGCGGCTGAACTTCACCCCGCGGGCTCTCAAGGTCGCGATCGGCACCGGGCTCACGATCAGCATCGCGCTGACCGAGTTCTGATCCCGTCAGCCCGCCCGCAGTTCCTCGGCGAGCAGCAGGAAATCGGCTTCCCTCGGGGAGTTCCTGCGCCACGCCAGCACGATCTCGCGCTTGGCGGTTGGGCTGTCGACGGGGCGGGCGACTACTTCGGTCCCGGCGAGAATCCCCGCAGCCAGCGCCATTTCGGGGAGCATCGTGAGGCCAAGGTCATTGTTGACCAGCTGCACCAGCGTGTGCAGCGAAGTGCCGATCATCGCTGCACTGGCGCGCAGTTCGGCACGGTTGCACGCCGCCAGCGCATGATCGCGCAGGCAGTGGCCATCTTCCAGCAGCAGCAGCCGCCCGGTGTCGATCATCTCGGGCTTGATGCTCGCCGGAGGATCGCGCGGGTCGTCCTTGGGGAAGGCGATGAACAGCCGGTCATCGGCGATATGCGCGATGGCCGCATCGCCGGTGTCGAAGGGCAAAGCGAGCAGCACGCAATCCACCCGTCCGTGATTGAGCGATTCGAGCGCATCATGGCTCGTCTCCTCGCGCAGCAGCAGCTTGAGGTCGGGCCGCTCGCGCTTCAGCCGCGGCAGGATGCGCGGCAACAGGAAGGGGGCGATGGTGGGAATGACACTCATCCGCAGTTCGCCCGACAGCGGCTTGCCCGAAGCCTGCACCAGATCCGCCAGCTCCTCCGCTTCGCGCAGCAGCCGTCCCGCCTTGGCGACCACCTGCTCGCCCAGCGCCGTGAAGCGCACCACCCGGCGCGAGCGTTCGACCAGTGTCACCCCCAGCAGCGATTCCAGCTCCCTGATCCCGGCCGACAGGGTCGATTGCGACACGAAACTGGCGTCGGCCGCCTTGCCGAAATGCCCATGCTCGTGAAGCGCCACGAGGTATTGCAGCTGCTTGATGGTGGGGAGGTAGGTGGACATCGCGGCCTCGCTACTCCGCCGTCAGGGTATCCGGCGCGGTTTCGGGCACCACCACATCGTCGATATGCGTCATCTTGAGCTTGCCGCGCTCCACCGCAAAGGCGAGCTTGCCCTCGACCAGATCGAGCGCGTCCTTGCCGAACACCTCGTAGCGCCAGCCTTCGAGCACCGGCAGCTTGCGCACTCCGGCGGCGAGCGCCTCCATCTCGTCGGCGCGGGTGAGCAGGCGCGGGGCGACGTCGATCTCGCGGGCGCGGATCTTCAGCAGCAGCTTCAGCAGGTCCGCCACCAGCGCGCCTTCCTTGCCCAGCGGTGCGCCCTGCTTGATCTTCTCGGGCATTTCGTCCTTGGGCAGCGGCTCGGCCTCGGCCAGCACCTTCATCAGCCGCTTGCCGATGTCGTTGTCCTTCCACGCGGCGGAAAGCCCGCGCACCTTGGCCAGATCGCTCTGGCTCTTGGGCGGGTGGCTGGCAATGTCGGCCAGCGTCTCGTCCCGCATGATCCGCCCGCGCGGGATGTTCTTGTGCTGCGCCTCGCTCTCGCGCCACGCGGCGAGCGCCTTCATGCGGCCGAGCACCTGCGGGTTGCGCCCCGGCTGGCGGATTCGCTTCCATGCGACGCCCGGATCGGTGAGGTAATTGGCCGGATCGGCGAGCTTCTCCATCTCCGCATCCAGCCACCCGCCGCGACCGGTCTTGATCAGCTTTTTCAGGATCTTGGGGAAGATCCCTGCAAGGTGCGTCACATCGCCGATGGCATATTCGATCTGCCGGTCGGTCAGCGGGCGGCGGCTCCAGTCGGTGAAGCGCGCGCCCTTGTCGATGGTCAGGCCGACCCAGGTTTCGACGAGGTTGGCATAGCCGATCTGTTCCGACTGGCTGATCGCCATCATCGCGATCTGGGTGTCGAAGATCGGATGCGGCGTCTTGCCCGTCATGTTGACGATGATTTCCACATCCTGCCCGCCGGCATGGAAGACCTTGAGCACGTCCTCGTTGTCGCACATCAGGTCGAGCAGCGGTGCAAGGTCGATCCCGTCGGCCATCGGATCGATCGCGGCGGCCTCTTCGGTGTTGGCGATCTGCACCAGGCACAGTTCGGGCCAATAGGTGTTCTCGCGCATGAACTCGGTGTCGACCGCCACGAAGTCGGACTTGGCGAGGCGGGCGCAGAGGTCGGAGAGGGCCTCGGTGGTGGTGATCAGCGGATGGATTTTCATGTCTTCTTTTCGCTTGTCGCAGGCGGAGTGCCGCCCTCGGGTTTGACCCCAGTTTGCGCCCGTGACGCTTGACAAAGTGACGGGCTTGCCCTGTTAGCGCGCCGACGCCGGAGCTTGGGCTCCTGACCTGCGCCCGTGCGCCTTTGCGTCATAGCCGCGAACAGGACAAGAGTTTAGATGCACCCTTACCGCACGCATACTTGCGCACAGCTTTCTTCCGGCCACGTGGGCGAAACCGTCCGCCTGTCGGGCTGGATTCATCGCAAGCGCGATCACGGCGGCGTGCTGTTCGTCGACCTGCGCGATCATTACGGGATCACTCAGATCGTCGCCGACAGCGACAGCCTGGCGCTGCCGGTGCTGGAAGGTCTGCGGGTCGAGAGCGTCGTCACCATCGAGGGCGAGGTCAAGGCGCGGGTGGCCGAGACCGTCAACGCCAACCTTGCGACCGGCGCCATTGAAGTTTTCGCACGCGGCGTGACGGTGCAGAGCGCAGCCGAAGAGCTGCCGATGCCGGTCGCCGATGAACAGCCTTACCCCGAGGATATCCGCCTCAAGTACCGCTTCCTCGATCTGCGGCGCGAGACGCTGCACCGGAACATCATGACCCGCGTGGCGGTGATCGCCGATATGCGCGCGCGGATGAATGCAGCCGGATTCAACGAGTTCTCGACGCCTATTCTCACCGCGTCTTCGCCTGAAGGCGCGCGCGATTTCCTCGTGCCGAGCCGTATCCATGCGGGCAAGTTCTACGCGCTCCCGCAGGCACCGCAGCAGTACAAGCAGCTGCTGATGGTGGCGGGCTTCGACCGCTATTTCCAGATCGCCCCGTGCTTCCGCGACGAAGACCCCCGCGCCGACCGCCTGCCGGGCGAGTTCTACCAGCTCGATCTGGAAATGAGCTTCGTCACGCAGGAAGAAGTGTGGGAGACGATGGAGCCCGTCATCCAGGGCACCTTCGCGGCCTTTGCGGGCGACAAGCAGGTGACCCCCGCCGGTGAATTCCCGCGCATCCCATACGACGAGGCGATGCTGAAGTATGGTTCGGACAAGCCGGACCTGCGCAACCCGCTGATCATCAGCGATGTGTCGGCGCACTTCACCCAGAGCGGCTTTGGCCTCTTTGAAAAAATCGTTGGCGGCGGCGGCGTGGTGCGGGTCATCCCCGCGCCCGCGACCCACGAGAAGAGCCGCAAGTTTTTCGACGACATGAACGACTGGGCGCGCAAGGAAGGCTATGCGGGCCTTGGCTACGTCACCAGAAAAGCCGGCGAGTTCGGCGGCCCGATCGCCAAGAACCACGGCCCCGAGCGGATGGCCCAACTGTACGCAGAGCTTGGCCTTGGCGAGAACGACGGGTTGTTCTTCGCCGCTGGCAAGGAAGCCGACGCGGCCAAGCTGGCAGGCGCCGCGCGCATCCGGGTGGGTGAGGAGCTGGGCCTGATCGACGAAAGCCGCTTCGCGCTGTGCTGGATCGTCGATTTCCCGTTCTACGAGTGGAACGAGGACGAGAAGAAGGTCGATTTCAGCCACAACCCCTTCTCGATGCCGCAGGGGGGCATTGACGCGCTGAACGGGCAGGACCCACTGACGATCAAGGCGTTCCAGTACGATCTGGTCTGCAACGGCTTCGAAATTGCCTCGGGCTCGATCCGCAACCACAAGCCGGAAACGATGGTGAAGGCCTTCGAGATCACCGGCCTGACGCAGGCCGATGTCGAAGAGCGCTTCGGCGGCATGTACCGCGCCTTCCAGTACGGCGCGCCTCCGCATGGCGGGATGGCCGCGGGCGTCGACCGGATCATAATGCTGCTGTGCGGCGCGAAGAACCTGCGCGAAATCTCGCTCTTCCCGATGAACCAGCGCGCCGAGGACCTCCTCATGGGCGCGCCCAGCCCGGCTGAGCCGCGCGCGCTTCGCGAGTTGCACCTGCGCGTGGTCGAGCCGCAGGCCAAGCCCGCAGGCTGAGGCCACGTCGCGGCTTGTTTGCTGCGGAAAAGGCTGCAAAAACCCGCTTCGTCAAAGAGGGGGGCTCGATGCGGATATTGCTGACGTTCGTCTGGGGAGCGGCGCTGATCGGCGCAGCGGCGGCAGCGCAGGCCGAGACCCTGCCCATCGAAGGCGTCTACGCCGCCGAGACCGACGCCCCATCGCGCGCCGAGACCATCGCCATCGCGGGCTTTGCCGGGCGCGGCGGGGAGCGGGTCGCCTTCGCCATCGATTCCGCCTTGAGGGCCGCACGGATCGACGGGCGGCCGTGGTTCCAGGTCACCTTCAGCGACCCGGCCTTTGGCGAAAGCTACCGCTATGATCGCGATGCCGATCCGGCCGCGCGCCGCGGCGGGGTCGATGCGGTGCTGCGCGGGATTGCCGAGGTCGAATGGCGCGATGTGGATTCCGGCACCAAGCAGGTAGAGGAATGCGTGACGAAGGACGACCGCGGCAGGTGCACCGAGAAGAAGAAGGTCGATATCCCCTGCCGCGCGCGCAACCTCCAGCTGCGGCCCGAGGTGCGGATGGTGGCGCGCAGCGGCGACCTGCTCTACGCGCGCAGCGACACGCTCCCGCTCTCCCGCCGCTTCTGCAAGGACGAGAGCGCGCCGTCGGTCGATTCGATGATCGAGGAACTGGCCGGCCAGTTCGCCGCCTCGGTGCGCCTGGATGTCGCGCCGGTGTTCCGGGCCGAGGACATCCGCCTGCTCGAAAGCCGCAGCGGGATGCCCAAGACCGATCATGCCGCCTTCCGCGAGGCGCTGCGTCTGACCAAGAGCGACGTCGCCGCCGCCTGCGATGCCTTCGCCGCGCTGGAGCCGACCAACCCTGCCAGCGTCACCGTGCTGTTCAACATCGGCCTGTGCCACGAGAGCCGCGATGACCTCGAGGCGGCGGCGCAATCCTACGAGGCGGTGCTGGCGATCGCGCCGCGCAAGGTCGAGCCGATCGAGGGGCTTGCCCGCATCGCCTCGCGCCTGAGGGCCGAACGGCAGATGGCCCTGCGCGCAGGCGCAGGCGCCGAGGCGCGCTGATTTCCATCCCCACTTGCGCATCCCCGCGCCGTTCTTTAGGGCGAGGGCGAGATAACAACCCCCAATTCACAGAGGGAATACCATGAGCGATACTGCCGACCGGGTGGCGAAGATTGTCGTCGAACATCTCGGTGTCGAGGCCGACAAGGTCACCCAGGATGCCAGCTTCATCGACGATCTGGGCGCTGACAGCCTCGACATCGTCGAACTGGTGATGG
>VFQM010000651.1_pt1 | contig 36492 bp, 31 predicted proteins | sample 3512391 | NCBI WGS metagenome assembly VFQM01 (sample SAMN10412369, study PRJNA504923) | tailings metagenome | isolation source: Replicate 1 from Balatoc abandoned mine | place: Philippines
CCACCAAGCTTCAAACCCGCATGAAATCTAGGTTTCATGCGGGTTTTGTCTTTGCGAAGCTGATGGGCATTTCCTGGATCCGTGTGCATTTTCGTTGCACACGTTCGTTGTTTGCTCGCATCTGGTTGAACGGCGGTATGTGTCAGCTGTGCAGGGCGGTCATCGGTAGCGACTAGGTACATCCGTGCCGACTGCCAATATGCGGCTGTTGGGAAGCGCAAGCTGTGCTGGGCGGTGCTTTTGCTTGGCCACTCTAAGCTGGAATCGACCGTGAGGTACTTGGGTAGCGAGGCAGATGCCGCTCTTGAAATCTCCGTACAAACGGAAATCTGAGGGGACACCGGAGGCGGCCTTGATTCCGGTATCGGGACGGTCGCCTTCAATGGCAGCCATGTGGAGACCGTCGGGATCGTTACTTTTGGCCAGACCCAGACGCGCCAAGCCGAGGGTCACGAGTTGACCGCGTCGCAACCCGCACCAGAGCCTGTCAGGTCACTAAGCAAGACATAAGAGCCTTGCACTCACGCGTCCCAATTGCTTTGATTCCGCAGCACGGGGGGCGCTAAATCCTCTAATCGGCAGAGGAGGTCGGAATGCGATCGTTGTCCCGGAGAACTCATGGTGCAGCCGAAGGCGTGCTTACACGACCGCGCCGTGTTCCTGGAGCAGCGGCGTGCTATGGCGCAGGCATGGGCGGATTCCCTCGACGAGCTCGAAGCTGGCCGCGAAGTTATGCCTGTCGTGCGTGCCCGCCGTTTGCCCGAAGGCGGAAATCCTGCGGTGAGTTGCTTGAACGAGCGCGCCGACGTGTTCAACGCTTCACGTGCAGCCATCGCCACTGCGGAGGCAGACTCGCAAGCCTTGGGCGGCTCCAGCATGCTTAACTGTTGACGGCTCAGACGCTTGCGGCAGCCGCAGGTCAGGAAGACAGTTTTGTCTTATCGCTTTATTTGCTGTGCAGCAAATAATGCAACCGAAGCAAAAATAGGCTAAACTAGCTGCACAGCTAATATTCCTAGTAGGCCAAATATTTCCTCTCAGCCGCTTCGGTCGTTCATAGACGAGCTCGTGGCTATCACGGGCGCGGAAGAGCTGTTCCTGAAGGAAGAGGTCTCTTTCGGCAATCAATCACGGCGCCCTAAACTCGACGCTCTTGTTCGCCTGCAGCTGCCGATCGGGGGCCAAGTCGATGTCGCGATCGAAGTTCTTGGCCAGGCCTACCCTCGGGACATCCTGCAGGCCGTACATCAGCTGAAAACGTATAGGGAGGTGGCGTCGCATGGCCCTCAGCCCGTCGAACTCGCTGTTGTGGCAGAACACATCAGCCCGGGCGCAAGGCAAGACCTGAAGGACGCGGGCATCAATTATTTCGACGCTACCGGCTCCATGTACTTCCGACATCGGACGTACATGGTGGTGCGAGAGATGATTGGCACCCAGCACAAGCCCCGGCGGCCGGTTCGGCTGTTCTCTGGCGCTCGTGAAAAGGTCGTACATGCGCTGCTGGAGCAGTGGCGCAGGACGGATGGCGGCGAACTGCCCTCCGGTGCAGACCTTTCGATCGAAGCGGGGGTGTCGACGTACACGGTGTCGACAACGATGCAAGAACTCGAACGGGAGGGATGGGTCGAGACGATCGGCGCAGGCCCGCACCTTCGACGGCGGCTCGTCAAACCTGAAGGGCTTCTTGACGCTTGGGCTGACGAATGGGTTTCTCGCAAAGAAAAGCGGTCGCGTTGGTATGTGCTGGCTCGATCGAACCCCGTCGATACCGTGCTCTACAAGCTACAGGACTACGATGGCTGGGCCCTTACTGGCGCGGCCGCCGCCAACGCAGTCGTGCCGCACCTGACATCGGTGGACCGCGTGCAGGTGATCGTGCCTCCTGGTCAAGCCCAGAATTGGGCGGACCAACTGCAGTTCAAGCATGCCGAGAAAGGGGCGAACGTGGTGTTCATTGAACGCGAGGGCGCCTCGCTCATGTTTCTTGACGGCCACCCCGAGCGACCCGGCTCGCGATTTGCCAGCAGGTTCATTCAATACCTCGACCTGCTAGGCGGCTACGGCCGAGATAAGGAACTGGCGGAAGAATTTCGGCATCGCGCTCTGCACATGGAAGCGAAGGCGTGAGCATGAAGCACAAGACCTTCGCCGAGTACGACGGCGCACTGACGCACGCCTGCGAAGCGGCGTTGGGGATGTTGCTGCGTGCATTCGGCACGCTCGCGCCGACCTTGCGCCTGGTCGGCGGACTTGTGCCGCGCTACCTCACACCTGAAGCGCCACCGGACGTGCCCAAGCACGCTGGCACCACCGACGTCGACATCGTGTTGGCGATTGAGGTTCTCGCCGAAAAGGGCAAGTACAACAAGCTGAGCGAGCAGCTCAAGGCCAACGGCTTCTCGCGCGTGGTCAACAAGGATGGCAATCCCAGCTCCTGGCGCTGGGAGAGGAAGGTCGACGGCCAAACAATCGTCGTGGAGTTCCTTCAGCACACCAACGATCCCGCGAAGAATGCGCGCGCGGAATCGGTTGTCGACGAAGGCGTCTCGGCGATGCAGATCCTGCACGCCGGCGTGGTCCACGAGATGTACCTGGAGCGTGAAGTCATCGTCGAACTGCCGGACGGCAACGGCAAGACGAAGGTCGCGATCCGTTATGCCGACGCCGTGGCGTTCATCCTGCTGAAGGCCCTCGCTTTCGATGACAGGAAGACGAACAAGGACGCCGCGGATCTCATACACGTGATACGCCATGCGGACTCGACCGAGAAGCTGGCCATGCAATACGCCAACCGACTGAAAGAGGGCAAGCACCAGGAGGCACTGGAGCAAGGCCTACGAGCCCTGGAGAGGAAGTTCTGCGACGAGCAGGGCATCGAAGGCTTCGAGAAGGAGGGGCCTGCGCAGTTCTGTGCTTTCCACGAAATCGGCGAGCAAGGTAGTGACGATCGCATCCTCGAACAGCGAAACGTTAGCGCCTTGGTCACCGAGTTTGTGACGATCGTACGCGCCCACACGAAAGCCTGAACAAGCCCTTGATTCGTAAAGAGTCAGGGGCTTTTTGTTTGCGGCCACAGGCATGGCCGTCCGGCCCACCCTGTCAGGCCGGCGCCAACAGGCGACCCAGATCGGTGCGTCGGAGGTGCAAAATGGAGGGCTTTGCACAGTCTTGGGGATTTTCTTGAAGTACGCCAGCGCACACCAGTTTCTTGAATACGTCGCCGGGCGTAACCCCGGGCAGCCGGAGTACCTGCAGGCCGTCACCGAGGTGATGGAGAGCCTGTGGCCGTTCATCGAGGCGCACCCGAAGTACGCGGAGCACAGCCTGCTGGACCGCCTGGTGGAGCCCGAACGCGTGGTGATGTTCCGGGTGTCGTGGGTCGATGACCATGGCGTGGTGCATGTCAACCGGGGCTATCGCATCCAGCACAGTATGGCGATCGGGCCCTACAAGGGCGGCATCCGGTTCCACCCCTCGGTCAACCTCTCGGTGCTCAAGTTCCTGGCGTTCGAACAGACCTTCAAGAACGCGCTGACGACGCTGCCCATGGGCGGCGGCAAGGGCGGGGCGGACTTCGACCCCAAGGGCCGCAGCCCGGGCGAGGTGATGCGTTTCTGCCAGGCCTTTGTGAGCGAGTTGTTCCGCCACGTGGGTGCCGACACCGATGTGCCCGCGGGCGACATCGGCGTGGGTGGGCGCGAGGTGGGCTTCATGGCCGGCATGGTGAAGAAGCTCAGCAACCGCGCCGACTGCGTGTTCACCGGCAAGGGCATGAGTTTCGGTGGCTCGTTGATCCGCCCGGAGGCCACGGGATACGGCACCGTGTACTTCGCCGATGAAATGCTCAAGACGCGCGGCATGGCGTTCGAGGGCCTGCGCGTGTCGGTGTCGGGCTCGGGCAATGTCGCGCAGTACGCGGTCGAGAAGGCGATGGCCCTGGGCGCGAAGGTGGTCACGGTGTCCGATTCCAGCGGCACCATCGTCGACGAGGAAGGCTTCACGCCCGAGAAGCTGGCCATCCTGATGGATGTGAAGAACCACCACTTCGGCCGCGTGAGCGACTACGCAGCGCGCACAGGGGTTCACTTCGAAGCCGGCAAGCGGCCCTGGCATGTGCCGGTCGATATCGCGCTGCCCTGCGCGACGCAGAACGAGCTGGACGCGCAGGACGCGGCCATGCTGATCCGCAACGGTGTGCGTTGTGTGGCCGAGGGCGCCAACATGCCGTCCACCATCGAGGCGGCACGCGCTTTCGAGGACGCTGGCGTGTTGTTCGCGCCCGGCAAGGCCAGCAACGCGGGCGGTGTGGCCACCTCCGGCCTGGAGATGAGCCAGAACGCGCTGCGCCTGGCATGGCCGCGCGAGGAAGTCGACGCGCGCCTGCTGCAGATCATGCAGGGCATCCATGCGGCCTGCGTGCAGCATGGTCAGCGCGGGCAGGGGAAGGTCAGCTATGTGGACGGAGCCAACATCGCCGGCTTCGTGAAGGTGGCCGACGCGATGCTGGCGCAAGGCGTGGTCTGAGCTGAGTCCGGCGGGGGCGCGCGCCTTGAACCGATCGCCCCTGATCGATGCCATCAAGGCGGTGGCTTCGCAGCTCATCGTGCTGCACCACCTGGCGCTGTACGCGCCCATGACCGATGCGTTCGCAACGGCGTGGCCGGCGGTGATGGATTTCCTGTCGGCGCAGGGGCGACTGGCGGTGCAGCCTTTTCTGGTGATCGGCGGGTTTCTCTCGGCGCAGGCACTTGAGCGGCGCCGCGGGCAACCGCCCTTGCCGCAGATCGCGCAGCGTTACCTGCGCCTGGCGCCGCCCCTGTGGCTGGCGCTGTTGCTGGTGGTACTGGCCACCGCACTCGTGGGGCGCTGGCTGCCGGATGCGGACTGGCTGTCGCCACTGCCGTCCGTGGGCACGCTGCTGGCCCACCTGTTCTTCTTGCAGGACGTGCTGGGCGTGCCGGCGCTGTCGGCCGGCGTCTGGTACGTGGCGATCGACTTCCAGTTGTTTGCGCTGTTCGCCGTGCTGGCCTGGGCGGTCGGCCCGGGTGGCTGGCCGCTGGCGGCCACGGAGGCGCCTGCACTGGCGGCGATGGTGGCGCTGGCCACGGTCGCGTCCATCGTGGTGTTCAGCCGTTTGCCGGCGCTGGACGTGTGGGCGATCTACTTTCTGTCGGCCTACGGGCTGGGCGCGTTGGCGGCATGGGCGGCATGGGCCGCAGGGCCAGCCTGCGCGCGGTGGTGGTTTGCGTTGGCCGTGGCGGTGCTGTTGGCCGACTGGCTGATCGCGCCGCGCGCGCGGCCGCTGTTGGCGCTGGCCACGGCGTCGGCCTTGTACGGTGCGGCACATCTGCGCTGGTCCGAGGCGGCGGGGGCTGCGCGTGGTTTGCAGCGCGTGGTGCGTTTCCTGGCCGACGCGTCCTACGGTGTGTTTGTCGGCCACTTTGCGGTGATCATTCTGTTCAGCGGCCTGTGGCACGCGGCGGGCCTGTCGGGCCTGGCAGCGGCCCTGGCCTTCGCTGGCCTTGCCTGGGCATCGTCCATCGCTCTGGGCGCGGGCCTGCAGCGCGCCGCCGATCGATGGACACCGCGATGGACGCCGCGATGGAGGAGCCCGTGTTGAACATGCCCCGTGTGGTTGTCAGCCTGCATGTGCTGGGTGCGGCATTCGCACTTGGTGCCTGCGGCGCCGAGGCGGTGGGCAGCGCCGCCACCGGCGCGGCCGTGAAGCAGCAGGAGCTGGAGAACGCCAAGCGCGCACAGCAGCAAGTGCTGCAGGATGCACAGAAGGCGATGGAGATACCGCCCGAGCGGGCGAAGCAGCTCGACCCGTGAGCGCTGTGACCGCCGTGGCCACCGTGGGCGCGTTCAGCGCCAGCCGGGCACGCGGGTGAGGCGGAACGCCAGTGCGGGGTCGGGCGCGTCGATGCCCTCGGCCGGGCGGCGTGTGCCGGTGATCATGAGCTGGCCCGCGCACTGCAACGCCTGGCCACTCCAGACGGCCGAGATCGTGCGGCCGTCTTCCGATTCGTCGAGGTGGAACTCGCCGTCGATCACGTCCCCCGAGACCTGCGAGCCGCGCATCTGGCCACCGCGGCCCAGCAGCAGCGGACCGCGCACGCCATCGGTGTACTCGGGGTGGCGCTCCAGGCGCAGCTGGCCCTGATCGCGCACGCGCTCGGGCGGGCTGCCCAGTTCGCGCAGGCTCACTTGCCATTCACCGCCCAGCTCGGCCGGCGGCACGTGGTCCCGCACGGCGCAGCCGGCCGGGATGTCGGTGCCGGGCCCTTGTGCGCGCGCGCACGGCAGCAGCACCGGGGCGACGAGGGCGGCCAGAGCAATCGCCAGGTGCGGCGCAGACAGGGATTTCATGGCGGCGTCCTCAGGCCTGCGCCTTTTGCGCATCGGCGCCGTCCTGCGCACGCTTGGCGAACTCGGCGCGCAACGCCTTGAGCTTTTCGCGCGGGTCTTCCTTCACCGTCTCCTGGTCCAGCGCCATCTCCGCGATGAAGCGGCTCGGTGCGCCGGGCACGCTCTCGCGGCCCTTTTTGCGGCGCTTGAGCCAGCTCACCGCCAGCGTGCGCTGCGCGCGCGTGATGCCCACGTACATCAGGCGGCGTTCTTCCTGGATGCGCAGTTGCTGCGCTTCGCCGCCAGCTTCGTCGTCGTCCACCTTGAAGGGCAGCAGGCCCTCGTTCACGCCCACCAGCACCACGTGCGGCCACTCCAGGCCTTTCGAGGCATGCAGGGTGGAGAGCGTCACCACGTTCTGGTCCTGCTCGCGTTCGGACAACGTCGAAATCAGCGCGATGGTCTGCACCACCTCGAGCAGGCTCTTGCGTTCGGCCTCCACCGTGGTGCCCGCTGCGTCGTCGATCTGACCGCCGCAGCGGCCCGCAATCCAGTCACAGAACTCCTGCACGTTGCCCCAGCGGGCGGCGGCCACCTTGTCGTTGTCCTCGCTGTCGAACAGGTGCTGCTCGTAGCCGATGTCCTTGAGCCATTCGGTGAGGAAGGCGCGTGCAGCCTCGTGACCCACGGTGTGGCGCGCGCGGTACTCCAGGTCGTTCACCTGGCGGCCGAACTCGTGCAACGCGGCAATCGCGCGGCCCGACACGGCGCTTGGCAGCGAATGCGAGAACAACGCAGCAAACAGGCTGAGCTTGTACTGCGTGGCGAACGCGCCGAGCTGCTGCAGTGTGGTGTGGCCGATGCCCCGCTTGGGTGTGGTGGCCGCGCGCAGGAAGGCCGGGTCGTCGTTGTTGTTGGTGATCAGGCGCAGCCAGGCGCACAGGTCGCGGATCTCGGCCTTGTCGAAGAAGCTCTGTCCACCCGAGACCTTGTACGGAATCTGCGCACGGCGCAGCGCCTGCTCGAAGGCCTTGGCCTGGTGATTGGCGCGGTACAGCACCGCAAAGTCGCGCCACTCCTTGTGTTGCGAGTTCGCGCGCAGGCCCTGGATGCGCAGCACGGCGCGCTCGGCCTCGTGTTCCTCGCTGTCCGCGTCCACCACGCGCACCGGCTCGCCTTCGCCGAGCTCGCTCCACAGCGTTTTCGGGAACAGCTTGGGGTTGGGGCCGATGACGTGGTTGGCCGCGCGCAGGATGGCGCTGGTGGAGCGGTAGTTCTGCTCCAGCTTGATGACCTTGAGCTGCGGAAAGTCCTGCGGCAGGCGCTTGAGGTTGTCCAGCGTGGCGCCGCGCCAGCCGTAGATGGACTGGTCGTCGTCGCCCACGGCGGTGAAGCGCGCGCGTTCACCCACCAGCAGCTTGAGCAACTCGTACTGCGTGGCGTTGGTGTCCTGGTATTCGTCCACCAGCACATGGCCCATCTTCTGCTGCCACTTGGTGCGCACGGTCTCGTGCTCGCTCAGCAGCTTCAGCGGCAGCGCGATCAGGTCGTCGAAGTCCACCGCCTGGTAGGCCACCAGGCGCTCCTCGTAGCGCTGCATGATGAGCGCCGTGGTGCGCTCGTTCTCGTCGCGCGCCTGCGCCAGCGCGGCGGCGGCGTTCAGGCCCGCGCTCTTCCAGGCGCTGATCGCCCATTGCCACTGGCGCGCGGTGGCGGCATCGGTGGTGGTGCCGCAGTCCTTGAGCAGGCTGGTGATGTCGTCGGTGTCGAGGATGCTGAACTGCTTCTTCAGGCCCAGCGCCTCACCGTCTTCGCGCAGCAGGCGCACGCCCAGCGCATGGAACGTGCAGATCAGCACCTTCTTCGCGTCGCGCCCGACCAGTTGCCCGGCGCGCTCGCGCATCTCGGCTGCGGCCTTGTTGGTGAAGGTGATGGCCGCGATGCGATCGGCCGCCAACCCGGCCTGGATGAGCCGCGCGATCTTGTGCGTGATCACCCGCGTCTTGCCGGAGCCCGCCCCGGCCAGCACCAGACACGGCCCGCCCAGGTGGTTCACGGCTTCAAGCTGGGCAAGGTTCAGACCGGCGGACATGGCAAGGCAATGGGGCAAAGCGGGGGATCATAGCGAGCGGGGGTGTCGCGGGCCCTCTGATTTGTTCATATTTGATGTTAAATGATTAAATATGCATAATCCGGGTGATGTTTTCCGCCACCGCTTACCCCGCTCACGAGCTGCTGCTGCCCTACAACCCCTGGTGGATGCAGGGCAGTGACGCCTTCGTCGAACTGCCCGCTTTCCGGCGCGATGTCTTCGATGACTTGTACGCGGATGTGAAAAACCTGCCGCAGATGGTGTCGGTGACGGGGCCGCGCCGGGTGGGCAAGAGCACCTTGCTGCAGCAGTGCATCCAGCAACTGCTGATCGACGCTGACGAACCGGCCGCGCAGGCGCAGCGTATCGTCTACTTCTCGATGCAGGACCCCGGGCTGGAACTGCCTGGCTTCGACCCGGATCGCTTCTTCAACGAGTTGGTGAAGGCGGCGGCCGCCGCCGCGAAAGAAGGTGTCGCCTACCTGTTCCTCGACGAGATCCAGCGTTTTCCGCGTTGGGAGCTTTATCTCAAGAAGTTCTACGACCTGAAAACACCGGTGCGCATCGTCGTGTCGGGCGCGGCAAGCACGCCGATCTTTCGCAAGTCACGAGAGAGCTTGCTCGGGCGTATCAAGGACTATCACGTGCTCCCGTTCAGTTTTCGGGAGTGGTGTGGGGTTGCGCGGCATTTCAGCGATACCGAGTTGCTGCGGGAGTTGGGGCGGGAGTTTGCATCATGGCCAGCAACAGATCTCGTGGCGGAATTGTCCGAATTGGTGAGTGACCTCGGGGCCTACGATCGATTGGGATTGAATCGCTTTGACTTTGCCAACCCGCTCCTGGAGTCCTTCCTCTTCGAAGGCGGCTTCCCCGAAGTCTGGAACCTGCCCACCTTGCTCGCCAAACAGGATTATCTCTACCAGAACCAGGTCGAGCGCGTCATCTTCGAAGACCTGCTGCTCGCCGCCGAATTCCGCAAGCCCGAGATGCTGCGGCGCTTCTACCTCGGCCTGCTGAAGGACCCGGGCCGTGAGACCAATCTGTCCCAGGTAAGCAAGGAACTGGGCATGGTGCGCTCCACCATCGAGAGTTACTTCCCGCTGCTCGAAGCCACTGACCTGGTGTGGCGCCTGCACAAGCACACCAGCACCAAGGCCACGCCCAAGGCTGGTAACTTCAAGACCTACCTCGTTGACCTTGCGGTGCGCAATGCCGTGATGAAGCTCGACCAGGCGCACCTCGTGGCCGACGCCACGCTGATGGGGGCGTACGCCGAGAACGTGGTGGCCAACCACCTGCGCCGCCGGCCCGGGCTGGTGGAGCTGGGCTACTGGCGCCGCAACAACGACGAAATCGATTTCATCGTGGACCTGGGCCATAGCCGCATTGCGGTGGAGGTGAAGTACCGCAATGAAGTGCAGGACAAGGATGTGCTCAAGGCCACGCGGCTGGCCGCAGAGCATGGCTGCGAAGCGTGCGTGGTGGTGTGCAAGGGGCCGCTCGCAGCCGAAGCCATTGCCCGGCAGAAAGCGGCCGCCTCCGTGCCGCTGGCCGTGGTGCCGCTGGCGGCTTTTCTGATGCTGTTCTGAGCGTGACCGAGTCGCATCAACGCTGCTGAGACAATCGCGCCCGTGCTGCAGGTCCTGCTCGTCACCTTCCCGTTCTTCGCGCTCGTGCTCGCCGGCTACGTGGCGGCGCGCCGGCGCATGTTGCCGCTGGAGGCGATCCCCGGGCTCAACGGCTTCGTGCTGTTCTTCGCGCTGCCCTGCATGTTGTACCGGTTCGGCTCCACCACGCCGATCGCGCAACTGCTCGACATGCGGGTGGCCGGGCTGTACCTGCTGTGCGGGTTGCTGATCGCGGGCGCCACCATCGCGCTCACGCTCAACGCGCGCATCCGCTGGAACGACGCCTCGTTCGGCGCGCTGGTGGCGGCGTTTCCCAACTCGGGCTTCATGGGCGTGCCGCTGATCGTGGCCTTGCTCGGCGCCTCGGCGGCGGGCACGGTGATCCTTACCATGGTGGTGGACATGGTGGTCACCACCTCACTGTGCATCGCGCTCTCGCGGCTCGACGAAGCCGAGGGCGACGGCCGCTCGGCCGTGTTCGACGCGGCGCGCAAGGCGCTCAAGGGCGTGCTCACCAACCCCATGCCCTGGGCGATCGTGCTGGGTGGCGTGGCCTCGGCCTGGGCGTTCCGCTTCCCCGAGCCGGTGGAGAAAACCGTCTGGCTGCTGGCCGACTCGGCCTCGCCGGTGGCGCTGTTCACCATTGGCGCGGTGCTGGCGCGCGCGCAGATGACGGCCAACCACCCCATGCCGCTGGCCGACTACCTGCCGGTGGCGGCGATCAAGCTGTTTGCACACCCGCTGCTGGTGCTCGGCGCGGGGTTGGTGGCCAATCAGTTCGGGTTGGGCCTCTCAAGCCAGGCACTCACGGTCATGGTGCTCGTGGCGGCCTTGCCCAGCGCCAGCAACGTCTCGCTGCTGGCCGAGCGTTTTGGCGCCGACAACGGGCGCATTGCGCGCATCATCCTGGTGTCCACCGCGGCCGCCTTCCTCACCTTCTCCGGCGCCGTCACGCTGCTGACTTGAAAACCCGCTCCGATGGGTCAGGGCAACAACAATAGTTGCTGTCTATCAAGTCAATCCGAACTGTTGCATGGACGAATCGCTCCGCGGTCTCTAGAGTCTGTTGGGTCGCTTGAAGTCGATGCACCATGGGTGCCCGTTGCCAGACACCACGACCGCGGGGTGCTGGGCGGCGCCACGCGACCTCGCTCACACACATCAGCCCCAAGAAGGAGACCGCCATGTCAGAAGCCAAGTGTCCATTCCACGCCGCCGGGGGTGCCCGCGCCACGCACGGCGCGCAGTCCAACGCCGACTGGTGGCCGAACCAGCTCAACCTGTCCATCCTGCACCAGCACCAACCGGTGTCCAACCCGATGGACCCGGATTTCGACTACGCCGAGGCCTTCAAGAAGCTCGACTACGCCGCTCTCAAGAAGGACATGGCCGCGCTCATGACCCAGTCGCAGGATTGGTGGCCGGCCGACTACGGCCACTACGGCGGCCTGTTCATCCGCATGGCCTGGCACGCCGCCGGCACCTACCGCACGGCCGATGGCCGCGGCGGTGCCAACACCGGCAACCAGCGCTTCGCGCCGCTCAACAGCTGGCCCGACAACGGCAACCTGGACAAGGCGCGCCGCCTGCTGTGGCCGCTCAAGCAGAAATACGGCAACGCCATCTCCTGGGCCGACCTCTTCGTGCTGGCCGGCAACGTGGCCATGGAGACCATGGGCTTCAAGACCTTCGGCTTCGGCGGCGGCCGTGCCGACATCTGGGCCCCCGAGGAAGACATCTACTGGGGCGCCGAGATGGAGTGGTTGGCCACCAGCGACAAGCCCAACAGCCGCTACACCGGTGAGCGCAACCTGGAGAACCCGCTGGCTGCGGTGCAGATGGGTCTGATCTACGTGAACCCGCAGGGCCCGGACGGCAAGCCCGACCCGGTGGCCTCGGGCCGCGACGTGCGCGAGACCTTCGCGCGCATGGCCATGAACGACTACGAGACCGTGGCCCTGGTGGCCGGTGGCCACACCTTCGGCAAGATGCACGGCGCCGGCCCCGCGGAGCTGGTGGGCCCCGAGCCCGAAGGCGCGCCGATCGAGGAGATGGGTCTCGGCTGGATCAACAAGCACGGCACCGGCAAGGGCGGTGATGCCACCACCAGCGGCTTCGAAGGCGCCTGGAAGCCCAACCCGACCAAGTGGGACATGGGTTACCTGAAGGTGCTGTTCAAGTACGACTACGAGCAGATGACCACCGCCGCGGGCGCCATCCAGTGGCGCGCCAAGAACGTGGACCCGGAGGACATGATCCCCGACGCGCACGACCCGTCCAAAAAGCACCCGCCGCACATGACGACAGCCGACCTGTCGCTCAAGTTCGACCCGGCCTACGAAAAGATCTCGCGCCACTTCCTCAACAACCCCGAGGAATTTGCCGACGCTTACGCCCGTGCCTGGTTCAAGCTGACGCACCGCGACATGGGCCCCAAGAGCCTGTACCTGGGCCCCGAGGTGCCGAAGGAAGACCTGATCTGGCAGGACCCGATCCCCGCCGTCAACCACCCGCTGGTGGACGCCAAGGACGTTGCGGCGCTCAAGGCCAAGGTGCTGGCGTCGGGCCTGTCGGTGGCCGAACTGGTGTCCACCGCCTGGGCCTCGGCCTCCACCTACCGCGGCTCCGACCGCCGCGGCGGTGCCAACGGCGCGCGCATCCGCCTGGCCCCGCAGAAGGACTGGGAAGCCAACCAGCCGGCGCAACTGGCCAAGGTGCTCAAGGCGCTGGAAGGCATCCAGGCCGACTTCAACAAGAGCGCCTCGGGCGGCAAGAAGATCTCGCTGGCCGACCTGATCGTGCTGGCTGGCTGCGCCGGTGTGGAGGCGGCGGCCAAGGCTGCGGGCCACAGCGTCGAGGTGCCGTTTGCACCCGGCCGCATGGACGCCTCGCAGGAGCAGACCGACGTCGACTCCTTCGCCGTGCTTGAGCCGGTGGCCGATGGTTTCCGCAACTACCGCCAGAAAGCCTACAGCGTCTCGCCCGAGGAGATGCTGCTCGACAAGGCGCAGCTGCTCACGCTGAGCGCACCCGAGATGACGGTGCTGGTGGGTGGCCTGCGCGTGCTTGGCGCCAACGTCGGCGGCTCCAAGGCGGGTGTGTTCACGCAGCGCCCGGGCCAGCTCACCAACGACTTCTTCGTCAACCTGGTGGACATGTCGACCCAGTGGAAGCCCACCGGCGACAACGCCTACGAAGGGCGTGACCGCAAGAGCGGCGCGGTGAAGTGGACGGCCACGCGCGTCGACCTCGCGTTCGGTTCCAACTCGCAGCTGCGCGCCATCGCCGAGGTGTACGCGCAGAACGACAACGGCAAGAAGTTCGTCAAGGACTTCGTGGCCGCCTGGAACAAGGTGATGAACCTGGACCGCTTCGACCTCGCCTGATCGCGGGCAGTCTGCTCCCAAAGCCCCCGCGGCCCTGCGCCCCGGGGGCTTTTTCACGCTCGCGGGGCTCAGTTTTGCCGTGCCGGCGCCGATACGCACAGGTGAGGCCACAGGGCCTGTTGCGCCTGCGCGCACCGGAGACGACATGATTCCTGCCCCGATTCCCCCGGACGAAGAGGCCCGTCTGCAGGCCTTGCGTGAACTGCTCATCCTCGACACCCCGCCCGAGGAGCGGTTCGACCGCATCACGCGCTTCGCGATGAGCGAGTTCGACGTGCCCATTTCGACCATCTCGCTGGTCGACCGCGACCGGCAGTGGTTCAAGTCCAACTTCGGGCTCGATGCCTGCGAGACGCCGCGCGACCTTTCGTTCTGCGGCCACACCATCCTCGAGCGGCGCTACCTCGTGGTGCCCGATGCGCTCAAGGACGAGCGCTTTCGCGACAACCCGCTGGTGAGCGGTCCACCGTGGATCCGCTTCTATGCCGGCGCCATCCTGCGTCTGCCGTACGGCCCCGCGGTGGGTTCGCTGTGCATCATGGACCGGCGCCCGCGCGAGATCGATGCCATCGGCCTGTCCATCCTCGGTTCGCTGCGCGATCTGGTGGTCGAAGAGATGGTGCGCAGGGAGTTGGTGGCATGACGGTCTTCAGCGTGCAGGCCAGTGCGCCGCGCTTGCTGATCGTCGAGCCCGACCGGCTCGTGCGCAGCACCGTCTCGGGTGTGTGCCGCGACCTCGACCTGGCCCAGGTGCACCAGGCCGCGACCGTGGCGGTGGGCCTGCAGATGCTGCAGTCGCACGCCTTCGACCTGTGGCTGGTCTCGCTGGCCGAGGGCGATGTCGCGCTCGATCTGATCGAGCGTCTGCGCCGCGGCGAATTCACGACGCGCACCGACGTGCCCGTGGCCGTGACGGCGGCCAGCGCCGATGCGCAAACGGTGCAGCGTCTCAAGCCGCTGGGCATTCGCCGCCTGCTGCTGCAGCCGTTCAAGATCCGCGACGTGGCGGTCACCGTCGAGACCTTGTGCGCCGCGATCACGGTGCAGGCCTGAGCCTCACACGGAGAGCGGGTCCACGTCGACCGCGAAGCGGATCAGGCCGCGCGCCTCGGGCGCGCTGCGCGACTGCAGCAGCTCCGGTTGCCATGCCCAGAGGAAGCGCTGCAAAGCCGCGCGCGAATCGCTCTCGATCAACAGTTGCGCGCGCTCCACGTTGGCCACGCGCTGGATGGTGAGCGGCACCGGGGGGTAGAGCGTCACCGCGGCCAGCTCGGGCAGCGCCTGCGCGGCACGCGCCGCGACCTTGAGGAAGCCCTGTGCCGCTTCTTGCGTGCGGGCGTCGGCGCGCAACAGCGCCTGGTGCGCGAACGGCGGCATCGCCGCGGCCGCGCGGTCGGCAAGTTCGGCGCGGGCAAAGCCCGGGTAGTCGTGCGCGCGCAGGTGGGCAAACAGCTTGTGCTCCGGGTGCCAGGTCTGCACCCAGAGTTCGCTGGCGTCGGCGTGCGCCGCATCGCGCCCGGCACGGCCCGCGGCCTGCAGCAGCAGCGCGAACAGGCGCTCGGGCGCGCGGTGGTCGCTGGCGAACAGCGCGGCGTCGGCATTGATGGCGGCCACCAGCGTGATGCGGCGAAAGTCGTGCCCCTTGGCGATCATCTGGGTGCCCACCAGCACGTCCACCTCGCCCGCGTGCAGCGCGGCCAGTTGTGCCTCCAGGCTGCCCTTGGCCTTGGTGGTGTCGGCGTCCATGCGCGCCACGCGCGCGGGGCCGCCGTCGGGGCGGCGCGCGTCGGCCAGCAGGCCGGCGAGTTGTTCCTCCACCTGCTCGGTGCCGCGGCCGATGGGTTCGATGTCGAGGTTGCCGCAATCGGGGCAGGCGCGCGGCACGCGCTGCGTGAAGCCGCAGTGGTGGCAGCGCAGCGTGCGGTCGAGCTTATGGAACACGCGGTAGGCGCTGCAGTGTGGGCAACCGCTTTTCCAGCCGCAGGCGTGGCAGGCCAGCACCGGTGCGTAACCGCGGCGGTTGATGAGCACCAGGCATTGTTCGCCGCGTGCCACGCGCTCGGCCATGGCGGCCAGCAGCGGCGGCGCGATCAACGCGCCCTTGGGCTGGTGGTTCATGTCCACCAGCCGCAGTCGCGGCAGCGCACCACCGCCGATGCGCGAGGGCATGGCCAGGCGGCGGTAGCGGCCCTGCTCGCTGGCGTGCCAGCTCTCCAGCGAGGGCGTGGCCGAGCCCAGCACCACGCGCGCGCCGGCCACCTTGGCGCGGTAGACGGCCAGGTCGCGCGCCGAGTAGCGCGCGCCGTCCTGGCTCTTGTAGCTCGGGTCGTGCTCCTCGTCGACGACGATGAGCTTCAAGCCCGGCAGGCTGGCAAACACCGCCAGCCGCGTGCCCAACACGATGCGCGCGCGGCCGGTGTGCGCCGCGATCCAGCCCGCCAGGCGCTGCGGCGGCGTCATGCCGCTGTGCAGGCTCACCACCGCGTCGCTGCCGTGCGCCGCGGCGAAGCGCGCACGGAAGCGTTCCTCGAGCTGGGGCGTGAGGTTGATCTCGGGCACCAGCACCAGCACCTGGGCCGCCGGGTCGCCGGCCAGGGAGTGTGCGCATGCCTGCAGGTAGACCTCGGTCTTGCCGCTGCCGGTGGTGCCGAACAGCAGCGCCGGGGCATCGGCCGTGTCGATCGCGGCCAGGGCTTCGGCCTGTTCTGCGCTGAGCGCGCGCGCGGTGTCCGCCGCGGCGTGATTGGCCGGGGCGCGCGCCGGGCGCTTCAGGCGCCGTGCCAGTTGTTCGGGGCTCAGATCGCGCAGCGGCGGCGGCAGCGCGGCCAGCGCCACCTCGCCCAGGCTGCGCTGGTAGTAGCGCGCCGCGAAGGTCACCAACTCGCGCCAACCGGCATCCAGCGGCGGCAAGGCGTCGAGCACCTGCGCCACATCGCGCGCCTGGTCGGGCGCCAGGCCCGCGGGCGGTGCATCGTCGCAACGCCACACGATGCCCAGCACCTCGCGCGCACCCAGGGGCACGCGCACCAATGCACCAGCGGGGAGCGGCCGCTCGCTGCGGTAGCTCAGCGCCTCGCCCACCCCGCTGTGCGCCGGGGTGGCCACCACCACGGCGGGCCAGTAACAGGTGCTTATGGGAAGTTCCTCACATTCGTCTGCGATATCGCGCCTAAGTGCTTGATGTCAAAGGCCGGAAGGACATATCCAACGGAACTGTGGATAACTTTGTTGATAGCTGCCCCGCTTGGCGCCACGGCCCTTGAAAATCAACACTTTGCTTAAATTGCCCAGAAAACAGGCAGTCAACAAAGCTGTTCTGAATCAAGGGCTTACTGAAGCAGGCGGGCCTGAACCGGCCCATGACGGGGGGTGCGGGGGCATGGCGCACCGCAGCACAAATTTTGTGCATAACTGGCCGCTGTCAAGCGATTTTTCCGATTGATTTTGTGCTAAGCCGCGTGTATGACGACCCGATGACAGCGCTGCGGTGCTGCAAATTCCGCAGCACCGCACGGGGGTGAAATCAAGCCGTCTGGCGCATGCGCCGCGAATGCGAATGCACCGCATCGACCAGCGCCGTCACGTGTTCGGGCGGCGTGTGCTGGCTGATGCCGTGGCCGAGGTTGAAGATGTGTGTGGGCCCGGTGCCGGCGCCGCTGTGCGGGCGGCCGAAGCTCTCGAGCACCTTCACCACCTCGGCCTCGATGGCCGCGGGCGGCGCGAACAGCACGTTCGGGTCGATGTTGCCCTGCAGTGCCTTGGCGCCGGGGCCGTCGCCCACCAGGGCCCGCGCCCGGGCGAGGGAAATCGTCCAGTCCAGGCCCAGCACCTCGCAGTCGAGCGGCTTCATCTCGTCCAGCCACAAGCCGCCGCCCTTGGTGAACACGATGCGCGGAATCTGCACGCCATCGTGCTCGCGCTTCAATTGCGCCAGCACGCGCTGCGTGTAGGCCAGGCTGAACGCCTGGAAGGCGCCGTCGGCCAGCACGCCGCCCCAGCTGTCGAACACCATCACGGCCTGCGCGCCGGCCTCGATCTGCGCGTTCAGGTAGGCCGCCACGGCATCGGCGTTGATCGTGAGCACACGGTGCATCAGATCGGGCCGCGCGTACATCAGCGTCTTGACGTGGCGGTAGTCGTCCGAGCCGCCGCCTTCGACCATGTAGCAGGCCAGCGTCCAGGGGCTGCCCGAGAAGCCGATCAGGGGCACGCGGCCATTCAAGGCGCGGCGGATCGAGGTGACGGCGTCGAACACATAGCGCAGCTTGTCCAGGTCCGGCGCGGCCAGCGCGGCCACATCGGCCTCCGTGCGCACGGTCTTCTCGAACTTCGGGCCTTCGCCCAGGGCGAACGACAAGCCCAGGCCCATGGCGTCGGGCACGGTGAGGATGTCAGAGAAAAGGATGGCCGCGTCCAGCGGGTAGCGCTCCAGCGGCTGCAGCGTGACCTCGGTCGCGTAGTCCACATTGGTGGCCAGGCCCATGAAGCTGCCGGCCCTGGCGCGCGTGGCGCGGTACTCGGGCAGATAGCGCCCGGCCTGCCGCATGAGCCACACGGGCGTGTGGTCGGTGGACTGGCGCAGGCAGGCGCGCAGGAAGCTGTCGTTTTTCAGGGGGGCAAAGGGCATGGGCGTCGGGGTGGGGCCGGGGGTATGGTCCGGCAGTTTATCCCCGTGCCTTGGACAGTTCGTGGAACGGGATCGCCGTCGAAGGCGAGCCCCGAACCCAGGGGCGCCGCGGAACCGGCTTCGCCGGGCCGCAGGCGCCGCCCCCGGACGGGGGGACGCGCGCAGCGCGGCGGGGGCGAACCGATCTACACCGCGCCGCCCTTGAACTTGATCGAGCAGCCGTACGGCCGGCTGGTGGTCACCGACAGCGGCTTGCCTGCGGCGATCTCGGCCATCGCGTTGCGGATGTAGGGCGTGGCCTTGGGGATGTCGTCCACCCGTGCGGACGGGATGCTGTCGATGCCGCCGGCGTAGACCAGCCGACCCTGCGGATCGACGATGTACATGTGCGGCGTCACGCGCGCAGCGAAGGCGCGGCCAACCTGGCCTTCTTCGTCCATCAGCGTGGCCGTCGGCGCGGCTTTCTGCTCGTTCATCCAGCGCCCCAGTTGCGGGCCGGTCATGTAGTCGGCGCTGGCGTCCTCGGTGGAGTTGATCTACAGCCAGACGATGCCCTTGCCGGCCGCGTCCTTCTGCAGCGCCTGCATGTTGCCCTGATAGTGCTTGCGCACGAACGGGCAGCCCGGGTTGTTCCACTCCAGCACCACGTGCTTGCCGCGGAAGTCGGACAGCTTGACCGGCTTGCCGGCGGTGTCCATCAGCGTGAAGTCGGGCGCGCTCTGGCCGACGGCGGCCGCGTGGGCGGCGGGCAGGAAAGCAGCGAGCGGGGCGAGCGCACTGAGCGCGAGCAGGGGACGGCGTTTCATGGCGGGATCTCCTGGGGTGGGTGGTGGGAACGAACGAAAGGGTGGGCTCAGCGCACGGCCAACGCGTTGCGGACCTCGTCCACGCTGAGGACCTCGGACAACACCGTCACCGGCTGCCCGTTGCGGTAGATGGCGTACACCGGCACGCCGTTGCGGCCGAGCGCGGCGAGCGCCTGCGTCACGGCCGGGTCGCGCCGCGTCCAGTCGGCCCGCAGCAGCGCCACATTGCCTTCGGCCACATCGGTCAGCACGCGCTCGTCGGCCAGGGTGGTGCGCTTGTTGTACTGGCAGGTCACGCACCAGGCGGCGGTGAAATCGACGAACACGGTGCGGCCCTGGGCTGCCAGTTCGGCCTGGCGCTGCGGGCTCCAGGGCTCCCAGGCCACGCCGGCCACGGCGGTGGGCGCCGTCGCGGCACCCGCGTCGGCCGGCTGCAGTTGCACCACGTTCGGGCCGATGCCGACGCCCAGCGCCAGCAGCGCGGCGAGCGACGCGCCGCCCAGCACCATGCGCGCCTTGCCCGCCAGCCCGAACGCCCAGATCGCCAGCGCCAGCACCACCAGCAGCATCAGCAGCGCGGCCGCGCCGTCGATGCCGCTTTGCTGGCCCAGCACCCACAACAGCCAGACCACGGTACCGAACATCGGGAAAGCCATGAACTGCTTGAAGCGCAGCATCCAGGGCCCTGGGTGCGGCAGTGCACGCGCCACCGCGGGCACCCAGCTGGCCAGCAGGTAGGGCAGCGCCATGCCCAGGCCGAGCACGGCAAACACCGCCAGCGCCTGTGCGGTGGGCAGCGCGACCGCCAGACCCAGCGAGGCGCCCATGAACGGGGCGGTGCAGGGCGATGCGACGGCGGTGGCCAGCACGCCGGTCAGGAAGGCGTCGGCCGTGGGGTGGCGCAGCTGCAGGCCGGCCAGTCGCCCGGGCGCGAGCTGGCCGAATTCGAACAGGCCGGCCAGGTTCAGGCCGATGACGGTGAACAGAACCGCGAGCGCCGCCACCACCGCCGGGCTCTGCAGCTGGAAGCCCCAGCCGAGCTGCTCGCCCGCGGCGCGCAAGCCAAGCAGCAGCGCGCCCAGTGCCACGAAGGACAGCACCACGCCCGCGGTGTAGGCCAGGCCGGCGCTGCGGTGCGCGCGGCGGTCATCGGCGTGGCGGGCGAAGGCCATCACCTTGATGGCCAGCACCGGGAACACGCACGGCATCAGGTTGAGGATGAGGCCGCCGATGAGCGCGCCGAGCAAGGCAGCACCGAGGGTGAGCGAGGTGGCCGAGGCGGGTGCGGCCGCGCCGGCGCGCGCCGCGTTGGCGTCCAGCGCGGCCTGCAGCGTGTCGGGCACGGCCGCGGGCAAGGGCGCGGCCGCGGGCCAGGAGCCTTGCACCGGCACCTGCAGTCGCACGCCGGCTTCGCCCGCGCCCGACCCTGCCGGCTGCGCGGGCGCCACCACCAGCGCCATCTGCGTGGGGGCCTCGAAGCGGTGCGGCGAGAGCGGAATGCGTGCGCTCCAGCGCCCGCCGTCCCAGCTCTGGGTCCAGGCGGCGCCGGGTTCGATCACGCCGGTGAGTTCGGGGAAGAACTCCAGCGAGCGGCCGCGCCAGGCGGCGGGCAGGCCGTCGAGCGCCACGCGCAGAAAGCCTTCCTCGGGCTGGAGCTGGCTGGCGCCCGGGGGCTGCTCGCGCGGCTGCGCGGCCTGCATGGCGGCAAACAGCGCGCCGTGGCCGGTGCTGGTGCCGTTGACCGGCAGGTCCAGCGCAAAGCTGGCCTCTTCCGGAATGCATTCCTTCTTGCACACCAGCCACGCTGCGTCGAGCTTGACTGGGAGCGTGTCGCCGCGGAAGTTGTCGCTCACCTGCAGCGCAACCGGCAGGATCACGGTGCCGTCGTAGCCGTAGTTGGCCAGGGTGCCGATCGGGAACTTGCGTGGCGTGGGCCAGGCGATGTCGCTCGCGATCACGCCTTCGGGCAGCGTCCAGCGCAGTTCGGTGGGCAGCCCGGAGTCGCCCGCGTTCTTCCAGTAGGTGTGCCACTCGGGTGCGTGTTCCAGCCGCAGGCCCACCCACAGCGGCTGGCCGGGGCGCACGCCGTCGGGCGCATGGGCCACCAGTTCGGCGCGCGTCTGGGCCGACTGGAACACACCGCCAGGCGCCACCGCGCCGGCCGTCAACGCCCCCAGGCCCTGTGCCAGTGCGGGCGCCGCGAGCAGCGCCCCGGCCGCCAGCCGCCAGGCCGGCAGCAGCGAACGCAGAACTTGACGCAGAAAGGAATCGGGCGCGCGGGCCGCCGGCGAAGATGTGCTCATGGGACGGGGATTGTCGGCCCCGGGGAGGCCGCCGGGGTATGACGATGGCAGGGCGCCGGAGTTCCGACGCTGGCCTGGACGGTATCCCGCGGCCGGCGGGCAAGACGAAGGCAGCGCACATGCAGGCATGGCGCATGGGGTCTTTCCCCCCCAGCCGCTTTTTGGGTACAACCCGGCTCTGGCTGTTCAACACCGGACCACCACCATCGGAGGGACACCGCATGGGAGCGATCGTGGAAGTGGCGCTGATGCCGTGGGCGCGGCGCATGAAGGACAAAGTCAACCTGCCGATCCGCCTGTACTGGCGCGACGGTGGCACGCCACTCGACCTCGGGCATTTCGAACGCCCGGCGGTCACCATCCGGGTGAAGGACGCCAGCGGCCTGCCGTTGCTCATCGACCCCAACCTCGACACCCTGGGCCGGGCCTATGTGGAGGGGTTGATCGACGTCGAGGGCCCGCTGGCCGACGTGGTGGCCGCGGCCCATGGCCTGGCCGATCACGCGCAACCCGAAAACGGCCTGATCGGGCGCATCAAGCGCAGCTTCGTGCACACGCGCGAGATCGACGCCGAGGCCGTCCAGTACCACTACGACGTCTCCAACGCCTTCTACCGCGCCTGGCTGGACGAGAACATGGTCTATTCCTGCGCCTATTTCGAGAACGGCGACGAAACGCTGGCGCAGGCGCAGCAGGCCAAGATCGACCACATCCTGCGCAAGATCCGCTTGCAGCCGGGGCAGCGGCTGCTCGACATCGGCTGTGGTTGGGGCGCGCTGGTGCTGCGTGCGGCGGGCAAGTTCGGTGCACGTTGCGTGGGCATCACGTTGTCGAAGAACCAGCATGAGCTGGCCACCGAGCGCGTGAAGCAGGCCGGCCTGCAGGACCGCATCGAGATCCGCCTGCAGGATTACCGCGACGTGCGCGATGAACCCTTCGATCGCATCACCAGCGTGGGCATGTTCGAGCACGTGGGGCTGGGCAATCTCGTGCCGTACTTCCAGCAGATCCGCCGGCTGCTGCGGCCCGAAGGCTGGGCCATGAACCACGGCATCACCAGCACCGACCCGCAGGATGGCGAGACGAAGCACGGTGGCGGCAGCTTCATCGAACGCTATGTTTTTCCGCGCGGCGAACTGCCGCACATCGGCACCGTGCTGCGCACCATGCAGGAAGGCGGGCTCGAGGCCTTCGACATCGAGAACCTGCGCCGCCACTATGCGCGCACCTGCACGCTCTGGAGCGAGCGCTTCGAGGCCGGCGCCGATGCGCTGCGCGCCATGGTCGACGAGAAGACCTGGCGCATCTGGCGCGTCTACCTCGCCGGCTGCGCGTGGGCCTTCGAGCACGACGAGATCGCGCTGTTCCAGGTGCTGTGCCGGCCCTCGGGGCGGGTGGCGGCCGAGCTGCCGTGGTCGCGCCGCTGGCTCTACGACGGCCGCTGAGCGGGCGCCGCAGGCCCTAAGATCGCGCGATGCCGCAAGCCTTGCTCTCGCGCTTCTGGAGCGACCTCACCACCGCCGATTTCGCCGAACTCGACGGCGCGCGCACCATCGCCGTGCTGCCGGTGGCCGCCATCGAACAGCACGGCCCGCACCTGCCGTTGTCGGTGGATGCCGACATCGCGCGTGGTGTGGTCGAGGCCGCGCTGCCGCACCTGGCGCCCGATCTGCCGGTGCTGTTCCTGCCGCCGCAGGTGGTGGGTTTTTCGCCCGAACACACGGCTTTCGCAGGCACGCTCACGCTCAAGGCCGAGACGCTGATCCGCCTGTGGACCGAACTGGGTGAATGCGTGGCCGATGCGGGCGTGAAGAAGCTTGTGCTGTTCAACACCCACGGCGGGCAGGTGGGCCTGCTCGACCCGGTGGCGCGCGACCTGCGTGCGCGCCGCGGCCTGCTGGCCTTGAGCACGAGCTGGTTCCAGTGGCCCCTGCGCGGGCCGGACGGTGAAGACATCAACGCACGCTTCGCCGCGCACGAGCACCGCTTCGGCATCCATGGTGGCGAGATCGAGACCTCGCTCATGCTTGCCTTGCGGCCCGAGCACGTGCGCATGGCGCTGGCGCAGCATTTCCGCTCCAGCAGCGAACAGCGCGCAGCGCAGTTCGCGCTGCTGGGCAACGGCCGCAGCGCGCGCCTGGCCTGGCAGACCCAGGACCTCAATGCCAGCGGTGCGGTGGGCAATGCGGCAGCCGCCACGGCGGCCAACGGTAGTGCGCTGCTCGACGCCGCAGGGCGCGCACTGGCGCAATTGCTGGACGAGATCCACCGGCTGCCGCCGGACACGCTGCGCTGAGCCGGGCGGGGCGCTTCAGGCGTAGGTGATCCAGCCCCGGTGGTCGGGGTGATCGAGGTGCGGCAGCGTGTTGTAGGTCAGCAGGCTGTGGCGCTTGGGCGTGAACTGGAATTCCGTCACCGCGCTGTTGCGGATGCGCAGGTTCAGCTCGATCGTGGCCTCGGGGCTGAGGCCGAGCACATGGCCCACGGCGGTGGCGATCGGCCCCCCGCTGGACACGATGAGCACGTTCTGACCATGGTGCTGGGCGCGCACATGGTCCAGTGCGCTGGTGATGCCTTTGACGAAGTCGTCGTATGCGGGCATGCCCCGCGGGCTCACGGTGCCGGCCATCCATTGCGCCAGACCATCGCGCAGCAGGCGGAAGTGGTGGCGGTAGGCCTCGGGGGTGTCCGGCTTTTGCAAGGGCTGGGGGTGGATGCTGCGGATCACGGCATCGGCGTCGTACTCGTTGAGGCCCGGCCAGGCCAGCGGCTGCATCGCCTGGCCAGCACCTTCGGCAATGCCCTCGAAGGTCTGCGCGTGGCGCTTGAGGGTGCCGGTGAGCACAGCGTCGAAGCGCAGCCCGCGCTCGGCCCAGTACTCGCCCAGACGCACCGCTTGCCGCCGGCCGAGCTCGCTGAGCCGGTCGTAGTCATCGGTGCCGAAGGAGGCCTGGCCATGTCGCACGAGGTAGAGCGTTCCCATGCGGGGCATTCTCGGTGGCGCATCGGCGTGGCTTTTGTCCCGACAGCGACTGTGCCGCCCCGCTGCTGTCGCCTGCGCGAAACCGGGGTCTGCCCACCCCGGCCACCCCCCGGCCATCGCATGGCCCGCAGCGTCGCCCGCTGGGTGTCCCGCCGGGTGTCCCGTCGGGTGGTGCACCGCCTGGCGTAAGCAGGGTATTCCTGCCGCTAATCGATCGCTCGGGTGCACGCGCGCGTGCTCCAATTCTGGCAACGGTGTTTCTCGTGGTGCCGTTCCACGGCCCTTCGTTACTTGCACCCTCCTCACGTTCATGTGGTACGACCTGCAGACCCTGCTGGCCCTGTGGGTGGGCGTGGACGTTGTCATCGGCCTGACCTTCCTGGCGCAGCACCGCCGACTGCCGGCCATCGGTGGACCGGGCTGGTGGGCGCTCGCGGCGCTCGGGCACATCGTGGCGTCGAGCGTCATGCTGCTGCGCCCCGCGCTGCCCCCGGTGCTGGGCATTCCGCTCAGCAATGTGCTGCTCAGCCTGCCGTTTGCGCTCATGTGGCTGGGCTACCGCGCCCACATGGGGCTGCCGGTGCGTGCCATCGCGTGGGCGTTGGTGCCCGGCGTGCTGGCGCTGGCGCTGGTGTTCGCCTATCTGGTGGCGGTGATCGACAACCAGGTCGCGCGCCAGGTGATCTGGGCGGCGTCCAATGTGCTTTACCTCGGTCTGTTCCTGCGCGAGGTGCTGTTGCACCGGCCCGTCGATGCGGCGGCCGAGTCACGCGCGCTCATCTGGCTCTTGTGTGTCGAGCTGGCGGGCATGGGCCTGTACCTCGTGCTCGCACTGGTGTATGCGTGGCCCCTGCCCAGCCTGGCCGGGTTGATGGTCTTCTACTACCTGCTGGCCCACCTGGTGCACGCCCTGGTGTTCCACAGCCTCGTGATCCAGCGGCTGCGGCGCGAGGCCGATGCGGCCCGTGCGGCGCAGCGCCAGCGCGAGGCAGACCTCGGCCATCTGCTCGACCACCTCGATGCGGGGGTCATTGTTTTCCGGCCCGACCACACCGTGTGGCGCATGAACGCGGCTGCGCGCCGATTCCTGGGTCACGAGGACATTGCGCAGGGCGGGCTGCTGGCCGAGCCCGTGCCCATCACCTGGCGCATGTTCGGCGACGACGGCGAACCCTTGCGTCTGCACGACCAGCCCTTCGAGCGCGTGCTCGTGACAGGGCGGCCGGTGCGCGATCTGATCGTCGGCCTGCGGCTGGAGGACGGTTCGCGGACGCGCTGGGCCCTGTGCAGCGCCTACCCGGAGAACGACGCCCATGGCGGGCTGCGCAGCGTGGTGCTGACCTTCATCGACATCACCGACATGCGCGCTGCACAGGCCGAGCAGAAGGCGCTCGAAGCGCGGTTGGCGCAGTCGCAAAAGATGCAGGCGCTGGGCACGCTGGCCGGCGGCATCGCGCACGACTTCAACAACATCCTGGCGGCCATTCTGGGCAACGCCGATCTGGCGCGTGAAGACCTCGCTCCCGGAGCGCGTGCGCACGAGAGCCTGGGCGAGATCAGCACCGCGGCGCGCCGCGGCCGCGAGCTGGTGCGCCAGATCCTTGCCTTCAGCCGCCAGCAGCCCCTGGCGCGCCAGCGCCTGCAGCTGGCGGGTGTGGTGGCCGAATCCTGCGCACTGCTGCGTGCGGCCTTGCCGCCGCAACTGCAGCTGGTACAGGCCCTGGGCGAGAACGTGCCCGAGATCTGCGCCGACCCGACGCAGTTGCAGCAAGTGCTGGTGAACCTGGGCACCAACGCCGTGCACGCCATGCAGGGCCGCAGCGGGCGCGTGACGTTCACACTCGACACCCAGCCACCGCACGATACGGGCCTGCCGCCCGAGCTTGCCCAGGCCTGTGCCGAAGCCGGCTTGCCTGCCGTGCGCCTGCGCGTGAGCGACGAGGGCTGCGGCATGGACGAACCGGTGCTGCGGCGCGTGTTCGAGCCCTTCTTCACCACCAAGCCGGTGGGCCAGGGCACGGGCCTGGGTCTGCCGGTGGTGCTGGGCATCGTGGAAGCGCACGGCGGGCACATCGGCCTGAGCAGCCGCACCGGTGAAGGCACCACCGTGACGCTGCTGTTTCCTCCTGCCAACACCGCCGCGGACACACCCGCGGCCAAACCCGTCACAATGAACCGCGTGGATACTCCCCCCGCCGCCAGAACCGAGGCCGACGACGGCCATGCACCCCACGTGCTCTACCTCGATGACGACGACACGCTCGTCTTCCTGGTGCGCCGCCTGCTTGAACGCCGGGGCTACCGTGTCACGGCGGTGGGCCTGCAGGAAGAAGCGCTGAGCCTGGTGCGCGAACGCCCGGGCCATTACGCGCTGCTGCTGACCGACTACAACATGCCCGGCATGTCCGGCCTCGAAGTGGCGCGCGCGGCCCTGGCGGCCGACCCGACGCTCACCGTGGCCGTGGCTTCGGGCTACATCACCGACGAACTGCAGGCCGAAGCCCAGGCCGCCGGCGTGCGCGAGGTGGTGTTCAAGACCGACGCGGTCGACCAGTTCTGCGAGATCGTTGCGCGCCTGGTCAACCCCGCCGCGGGCGCCTGAGCGCAACCGCCCGGCGAACCGCTCACACCCCCGCGCCGGCGAGCACGCGCGCAAAGCGCGCGCTGTCGATGTTGGCGCCGCTCAGTGTGGTGCCCACCACCTGCCCGCGCAACGCTTCGCGTTCCTGCCAGGCGGCAGCAAAGCCCGCGGCGCCCGCGCCTTCGGCCACGTTGTGCGTGTCGGCAAACAGCATCCGCATGGCTTCGGCCACCTCGGCATCGCTCACGCGCACCACGTGGTCGAGTTCGCGCGCCAGGATGGCCAGTGCGTCGGCCTCGGCCACGCGGCAGGCCATGCCGTCGGCCAGTTCGGTGCTCACCGCCGCTTCGACCACGCGGCCAGCGGCCAGCGAGTCGGCGTAGGTGGTGGCGTGCGCGCTCACCACGCCCACGATGCGCGTCTTCATGCCCAGTGCGCGTTTGGCGGCGATGGCGGCGCACACGCCCGAACCCAGCCCGATCGGCACGTACAGCACGTCCAGGTGCGGCGCGGCGCGAAAGAACTCCCACCAGGCCGTGGCGACACCGCTGAGCAGGTCGGCGTGAAAGCTCGGCACCATGTGTGCGCCGCGCTCGGCCGCCAGCGCGATGGCGTGTTCGCGCGCGGCCTGGAACTCGTCGCCGTGCTCGATCAGCTCGGCACCCAGGCTGCGCATGGCGGCGTTCTTCTCCACCGAGTTGCCGTGCGGCACGACGATGGTGCAGGGAACGCCGTGCGTGCGTGCGGCCCAGGCCACACTCTGGCCGTGGTTGCCACGGGTGGCACTCATCACCGCACGCGGCAGCGCGCGGCGCCGCGCCAGAGCGTCGAAGTAGGTGAGGCCGCCGCGGATCTTGAACGCGCCAACGGGGGTGTGGTTCTCATGCTTGAGCCAGCAGTCGGTGCCCAGCCGATCGCTCAGCAGCGCCCAGCGCTGTTGGGGCGTGGGGCCGAAGGCGCGGTAGACCACCGCAGCGGCCGCTTCGATGTCAGGCAGGGTGGGCAGGTCGGCGCTCATGGGTTCAAGACAGTTGCAGCGCGCGTTCGTGGTCGAGCACGTCCGCGGTGATGGCGGGAGCGCCGTCGCGCACGGACTGCGCATGCAGACCGATGGCGGCCAGCGCGGTGTGCACCGCGTTCGCTTGCGGGTGCGCGAGCGCCAGCCTGTGCAGCCGCAGGCCGCTGGCGGGCAGGGTGTGCGCGGGGTGGGTGCCGCTCCACTGGATCAATGTGGGCAGCACGCCGTCGAACAGGCGCGCGCCATCGTCGCGCACGGTGATGCGCCATTGCAGCAGGCCGCGCGGCGTGTCGCGCGAGGCAGTGAGCACCGGCCCAGGGTCGATGCCGAGCGCGAGCCAGGCGCGACGTGCCGCCTCGATGTCGTCCACGCGCGCGACCCAGTGAATGACCTGAGGGCCGTGCCGCAGCAGACAATCGCGCAAGGCCGGGTCGTCGAAATCGAACCAGCGCTTCAGCGGCGCCTCGCGCGTCGGTCGTGCGGCCGGGTTGATCGCGATCAGCTCGAGGTAGGCGTGTTCGTTGCCTTCCACGCGCAACAGGCGGTTGTGGGTGCCGAACAGCGGGTGTGAGCCGCCCGGCGCCGGCGTGCGCTGCAGGGTGCGCTCGCACCAGGCCACACCTTCGTCCAGCGAAGCGGCCGCGATCACGAGATGATCGAAGGCGGCGTTCATCGTGGTGGCCCTCAGAGTTGCACCGTGCCCTGAATGCAGGTGACCGTCTCGCCACCGATCCACACCGTGCCGTCGCCTGTGCGTTCCACGTGGACACGGCCGGCGCGCTGCAAGGCCGTGCCCTGCGATGCCACGTAGCGTTCGGGGGCCATGCCCGCGCCGATGAGCCATTGCGCGAGCGCGGCGTTGAGGCTGCCGGTCACCGGGTCTTCCGTAAGCCCGTTGTTGCCAGGGAAGAAGGCGCGCACCTCGAAGGCGATGTCGTCGGCGTCCGAAGCACCGACAACGCCCACCTTGCCGCGCGGCCCGACGACGCCGATGTCCAGCCCCGCGAGCACGGCCGCGTCGGGCCTGAGTGAGAGCACCTGTGCGGCGCTGCGCAGCATGACTCCGCGCCAGCCCGGGCCGTTGTCGCACCAGCTGTGCGCCACGATGTCCTCACGCGCCACGCCCAGGCCGCGCGCGATCAGCGCGACATCGGCCTCGTCCAGCGGGCCAGAGCGGCGCAGCGGCGGCGCGGCAAAGGCCAGGCGGGCGCCGTCGCGGCGGATCTTCACCAGGCCCGCGCCGCACTCCTGCACCACATGCTCGCCCTGTGGCCGGCCGCCGGCGGCCAGCCAGGCATGGGCCGTGCCGAGCGTGGGGTGGCCGGCGAACGGCAGCTCACGCCCGGGACAGAAGATGCGCACACGGTAGTCGGCGCCGGACTGCGTCGGCGGCAGCAGGAAGGTGCACTCCGACAGGTTGGTCCAGTGGGTGAAGTGCTGCATGGCTTCGGTGCTCAGGTCCGCAGCATCGAACACCACGGCCAGCGGGTTGCCGCGGTAGGGCGTGGCGGTGAAGACGTCGACCTGGGCGAAGGGGCGGGTTTTCATGGCGCTCGATCGGAGTGGGCAATCAGGACAGGGGAAGGTCAAGCACGCCCCTGGCGCAGGGCTGGGCGAGCCAGTGCTCGAAATAGCGTTGCAGGTGCGGCCACGCAGGCCGCGGTTGCGGCAGACCGAACCAGCGGTGCAGCTCGCACGCGATCGGGAAATCGGCCATGCCAGGCGCATCGCCAAGCATGAAGGCGCGTTGTGCGAGGTGCTGATCGAGCCAGTCGAACAGCGGCTCGGTGGTCTTTGTCGAGGCGGCGATGGCCGCGTGATCGCGCCGCTCGACGGGCGTGCGCACCCACTGCACGAAGGCCGGCCCGCTGGCGCGGTTGAGCGTGGTCTGCTGCCAGTCCATCCAGCGCTCGGCGTCGGCGCGCAGACGCAGGTCCGCGGGGTAGCCGCGCCCCTCTCGCGCGCACAGGTAGCGCACGATGGCATTGCTCTCCCAGAGCGTGAAGTCGCCGTCCTGCAACACGGGCACCAGACCGTTGGGGTTGAGGGCGCGGTAGGCAGAGGTGTCCACCACACCGAAGGCCATGCCGGCGTCGGTGCGTGGCAGCTCGAGCCCGAGCCACTGCGCGCACAGCACCACCTTGCGCACGTTGATGGAGCTCAGCCGGCCCCACAGGTGCAGGCTCATGCGTTGACGGCGACTGCGTGCGGCAGGTGCTCGCGCACCGTTTGCGCCAGCGCCGCGATGCCCAGGTCGATCTGCTCGGCACTGGCCGTCACGAACGACAGGCGCAGCGCACGTGGGTCGGGCTGCCCGGTGTAGAACGGCGCGCCGGGCACGAAGGCCACGCCGCGCTTCACCGCGTGCGGCAGCAGCGCCACCGCATCCATCCCTTCGGGCAGGCGCAGCCACAGGAACATGCCGCCATCGGGCGCGTTCCATTGCACGTCCAACCCGGTCATCTCACGCTGCAGCGCGGCCAGCATGGCATTGCACTGCGCGTGGTACAGCGCGCGGATCGTGGGCACGTGGCGATCGAGAAAGTTGCCTTCCAGCACGCGGCTCACCAGGCGCTGGTTGAAGCCGGGCGTGTGCAGGTCGGCCGCCTGCTTGGCCTGCAGCAGCTTGGGGTAGAGCGCCTTGGGCGCCACCAGATAACCCAGGCGCAGGCCCGGGGCCAGCACCTTGGAGAACGAGCCCAGGTAGAGGCTGCCCTCGGGGTTGCGCGCGGTCAGTGGCGCGGGTGGCGGCGCCTGGAACCACAGATCGCCGTAGGGGTTGTCCTCCACGATCGGCAGCCCGACCTCGGCTGCGGTGGCCGCCACGGCGGCGCGGCGCGCCTCGCTCATGGTGCGGCCGGTCGGGTTCTGGAAGTTGGGCAGCAGGTAGACGAAGCGCGCACCCGGCGCCTGGCGGCGCAGGTCGTCCGGGTCCGCGCCCTCGGCGTCGCTGGCCACGCCCTGGAACACCGGCTCCATCGGCGTGAAGGCTTGCAGCGCACCCAGGTAGGTGGGCGTTTCCACCAGCACGCGGCTGCCGCTGTCGATCAACACCTTGGCCACCAGATCAAGCCCCTGCTGGCTGCCGGTGGTGATGAGGACTTGCGAGGCGTCCACGTTCCAGGGCAGTTGCCGCGCCACCCATTCACGCAACGGGGCGTGGCCCTCGCTGGCGGCGTACTGCAACGCGGCCGACGCATCCAGGCGCAGCACCTCGGCGCAGGCTTCGGCGAACGCGCTCACCGGAAAGGTCTTCGGCGAAGGCAGGCCGCCCGCGAAGCTGATGATGCCGGGCCGCTCGGTCACCTTGAGGATCTCGCGCAGCACCGACGGGTTCATGCGTTCGGCACGGCGTGAGAGGGTCCAGGGAGTCGTGTTCATGGTGAGGCCTTGGCAGCGGTGCGTGACGGTGGGGGGGCGGGTACAGGTGCGGCGCCGAAACGGCGGCCGGCGAACACGCTGACCACCACGGCCAGCGCGAAGACGAGGGTGAGCGTATCCAGGGATTCGCCCAGCAGCGGCACCGCCACGCCAATGGCGATGAAAGGCTGGATGAGCTGCAACTGGCTCACGCGCAGCGCGCCGCCCAGGGCCAGCCCGCGGAACCAGGCGAAGAAACCCGCCCACATGGAGAACACGGCGACGTAACCCAGGGCCAGCCAGGCGGCGGTTGCCACAGGTTGCGTGGGCCAGGTGAGCAGCGCACCTGGCAGCGTGATCGGCAGCGCGAGCGTACAAATCCAGCTGATGACGCGCTCGGCGCCGAGCGCCGGCGTGACCTGCGTGCCGCCCACGTAGCCCAGCGCGGCAGCGAGCACGGCGCCGATCAACAGCGAATCGGCCCAGGTGAGGCCGAAGCCGTGGCCCATCTGTTGGGCGCGCAACAGGCTGTAGACCACCACCAGCAGGCTGCCCAGCACGGCAAACAGCCAGAAGCCCAGCCGGGCGCGCTGGTGCATGAGCCAGGCCGCCACCGCCGCTGTGGCCAAGGGCAGCAAGGCAATGAACACCGCCGCATGGCTGGCCGTGACGTGCCGCAACGCCCAGCCCAGCAACAGCGGAAAGCCGAGCACGTTGCCCAGGGCCGCCAGGGCCAGCGGGCCGCGATGCGCTGGCTGCGGCCAGGGCGCGCGTGTCGCCCACAGGTAGACGATCGACAGCACACCCGCAATGGCCGCCCGCGCCCAGGTGACGAACCAAGGCGAGAGTTGCGGCGCATCGGCGCTGCCCGTGGCCAGCCGAGTCATGGGCAGGGTGAGGCCGAAGACGGCGACACCCAGCAGGCCGAGCCACAAGCCTCGCGTGTCGTCCTTCATACGGTGAGCATCCACAAGGCCGTGGCCACCAGCACGGCAGACAGCACGCGGTTGAACCACAGCAGGCGCCGCCCTTGTGCGAGCCACTGGCGCAACAGCGAGCCGATGAGTGCATAGGCAAAGTTGCTGCTGAAAGCGAACAGCACCATCACGACGCAGACGATGGACAGGCGCTCGCCCGGATTGGCCGCCGGTGCGCCAGCGCTGCTGACCACCCAGCCGGCACTCAGCGTGAGCGCCAGCATCCAGGCCTTGATGTTCACGAACTGCAGGCCAACGCCCTGCCAGAAGGTGACCTGCAGCCGCGACGGGTCGGCTTGCGCCATGCGCGATGCGCCCGCGAGCTGCCAGGCCAGCCAGAGCATGTAGGCCACGCCCGTGAGCTTGACGCCCCAGCGCAGCACAGGAATGCCGGTGATGAGCGCGCCCATGCCCAGGCCGGTGGCGAGCATGAGGATCACCCAGCCCGTGGGTACCGCCAGACAGAAGCGCAGCGCACGGCGCAGCCCGTGGTTCGCTGCGAGGGCGGTGGAGAGCGTGGTGTTCGGCCCCGGCGAGAAGCTCATCGCGGTGCAGAAGATCAGCAGGGCGGTCAGTTCGGTGGCGGACATGAAAGCGGGTCTGGCGATGCCGGGCCAATCAATGTACCCTCGCTGATCAATACAAGACCAATACAGTTGACCGGCGCAGATCGGGTTCTGTGTGGTTCGCTCAACCCATACAGCCGAGGCAATCCCCATGTTGATGAAGAGCGCAACGCAGTCGCTCACCGAGCAGTTGGCCGACCGCTACGCCGAGCGCATCCGCCAGCGGCTGCTGGCGCCGGGCGCGCGCCTGCCTTCGGTGCGCGAATGTGCGCGGCTTCACGGGGTGAGCCCCTCCACCGTGGTGGCGGCCTACGACCTGCTGCTGGCGCAAGGCCTGGTGCAGGCGCGCAAACAGCGGGGCTTTTTCGTGCGCGAGCCGCTGGCGCCGCGCAGCGATGCGCGCAGCAGCCCGCCGGCGTCACCCGGCCCGGGCCCGATCAACGCCAGCGCACTCATTCGCGGCATGTTCCACCGCGTGAGCGACAAGCCGCAGCCCGGCATGGGCGTGTTCCCGCCCGACTGGCTGGAGACGGAGTTCATGCCGGCCGCGGTGCGACGCATGGTGGGCACGCGCGCGCTGAACGACGCCTCACTGCACTACGGCGAGCCCATGGGCGACAGTGGCTTGCGGCGCGTGCTGTCCCAGAAGATGGCCGCGCACAGCGTGCACGCGGCGCCCGAACAGATCATCACCACGGTGGGCGCCACGCACGCGCTGGACATCGTGAGCCGCACGCTGTTGCGCCCGGGGGACCCGGTGCTGGTGGAAGAGCCCGGCTGGGCGGTGGAGTTCGCGCGCCTGGCCGCGCTGGGCATGCGCGTGCTGCCGGTGCCGCGTGGACCCGACGGGCCCGACCTGGATGTGATGGAGCGTCTGGCCGAGGCGCATCGGCCCAAGCTGTTCGTGAGCGTGAGCGTGCTCCACAACCCCACGGGCTACAGCCTGTCGCCGGGCTGCGCGCACCGCGTGCTGCAGCTGGCCCAGCGCTTTGGCTTTCACATCGTCGAGGACGACACCTACAGCCACCTCGCGCCTGAGCACGCGACGCGGCTGTGCGCACTCGACGGCCTGCAGCGCACCATCTATGTGGGTGGTTTTGCCAAGATCCTTGCGCCCAACTGGCGCATCGGGTTCCTGGCGGCGCCGCCTGCATTGGTCGAAGCGCTTCTCGACACCAAGCTGCTGAGCACGCTGACCACGCCCGCGTTGCTGGAGAAGGCGTTGGCCCACTGCATCGAGCACGGCCAGTTGCGCCGCCACGCCGAACGCATCCGGGTGCGCCTCGACGCGGCGCGCGCGCGCAGCACCAAGCTTGCGTTGGCCGCCGGCTGCCGCTTCGTGGCCGAGCCCATGGGCCTGTTCGGCTGGGTCGACACCGGTGTGGACACCGACGCGCTCGCGCAACGCTTGCTCGACGATGGCCACCTGATCGCACCGGGGGCGCTGTTCCACGCCGCGCGCGCGCCCAGCACGCTCATGCGGATCAACTTTGCGACCACGCAGGAGGCGGGCTTCTGGCGCACCTATTCGCGCCGCGTTGCGCAGGGGTGAGGGTCGAGCGATCAGGCGACCAAACGACGACGCACCTGTTCAGCGCGTGTTGAGTGCTTCCTGGCGCTCCAGGGCGGCGAGCCATTCCTCTTCCACCGCCACCAATCGCTCGGCGAGCTCGGCCGCGCGTGCCGGCTGACTTCCATAGAGGCTGCCGTCGCCCAGCTCCGCCGACAGCGCGGCCTGCTCGGCCTCCAGCGCCGCGATGCGCTGGGGCAGGGCATCGAGCTCGCGCTGCTCCTTGTAGCTGAGCTTGCGGCGCGCGCCCGTCTCGGCCGGTGCTGGCGCGCGCTCGGCTTCCTTCTTCGGCGGCGATACCGTGGCGGCCGCGTTCGATGTCGAGGCGCGCGCCGACTGGGTGAGCCAGTCCTGCACGTCGCCCACGTACTCTCGCCAGCGGCCGTCGCCTTCGGACACCAGCGTGCTGGTCACCACGTTGTCGAGAAAGCGGCGGTCGTGGCTCACCAGGAACACCGTTCCGTCGTATTGCTGCAGCAGGTCCTCCAGCAGTTCCAGGGTGTCGATGTCCAGGTCGTTCGTGGGTTCGTCGAGCACCAGCACGTTGGCCGGGCGAGCGAACAGGCGCGCCAGCAGCAACCGGTTGCGTTCACCGCCCGAGAGCGTGCGAACCGGGGCATTGGCGCGAGCGGGTGAGAACAGGAAGTCGCCGAGGTAGCTCTTCACGTGCGTGCGCTTGTCACCGATCTCGATCCACTCGCTGCCGGGGCTGATGAAGTCTTCCAGCGTCGCATCGAGGTCGATCTGCTCGCGCATCTGGTCGAAATAGGCCACCTGCAGGCGGCTTCCCTGGCGCACCGTGCCCGCATCGGGTTCGAGCTCTCCGAGGATCAGCTTGAGCAGCGTCGTCTTGCCTGCGCCGTTGGGCCCGATGACGCCGATCTTGTCACCGCGCAGAATCGTGGCCGAGAAATCGCGCACCACCGTCTTGCGTCCGCCGTCGGGCAGGGAAAACGACTTGCTCACGCCCTGCAGTTCGGCAACGATCTTGCCGCTGGCAGTGCCGATGTCGACCTCGAGCTTCACGCGCCCGAGCGCCTCGCGGCGCCCGGCCCGTTGTTCGCGCAAGCGCTGCAGACGCACGATGCGCCCTTGCGCGCGCGTGCGCCGCGCTTCCACGCCCTTGCGAATCCAGACTTCTTCCTGTGCCAGCAGCTTGTCGGCCTTGGCGTTGACCACCGCCTCCTGCGCGAGCTGGGCCTCCTTCTGGGCCTGGTACTGCGCGAAGTTGCCCGGGTAGCTGCCCAACCGGCCCCGATCAAGCTCCACGATGCGTGTCGTGACGCGGTCAAGGAACGCGCGGTCGTGGCTGATCACGATCACGCTGCCGGCAAACGCCAGCAACAGTTCCTCCAGCCAGGCGATGCTGTCCAGGTCGAGGTGGTTGGTCGGCTCATCAAGCAACAACACATCCGGGCGACTCACGAGGGCCTGCGCCAGCGCCACGCGCTTGCGGTTGCCGCCCGACAGCTCGCCGATGCGCAGCGCAGGATCCAGGTGCAAGCGATCCAGGGTTTCAGCGACCCGGCTTTCCCAGTTCCACGCATCCAGCGCCTCGATGCGCGCCTGCAGGGAATGCAAGTCCTCCCCGTCGCCGCCCCGTTCGTAGCGCTCGCGGGCCACGATGGCGTCGCGAAGCCCGGCGCTGGCGGCATCGAACACCGTCGCCGCCTCGTCCAGTTGCGGCTCCTGGGGCACGTAAGTCACCCTCACGCCGCCCTGCACCTGCAGCGCACCGTCGTCCGGCCGGTCCAGCCCCGCCAGAATCCGCAACAGCGAAGACTTCCCCGTGCCATTGCGCCCGATCAACCCGACGCGCTCGCGCGCCTCGAGTGAGAAATCCGCATGATCCAGCAGCGCCCAGTGCCCATAGGCCAGTTGCGCGTCTTGTAGTGTGATGAGTGCCATGGCCGCAGGGATGCCCGAGAAAGCGTTCGATTATCGAGTCGCCTGCGAGCACCGCAGACAGGCGTTGATCCTGTGCCCAAAAATGGGCTATACTGCAAGGCTCCGCTGTTGAAAACGGGTCGCTCAGGCGAGTCGACGCAAGGCGGGGGAGGCGCAGAAGGCGGCGTCAAAAATTTTTCGAAGTTTTTGACAGGCCCCAAAAATCTGTGTCATAATGCGAGGCTCTGCTGATCGCGGCGGAGCAAGAAGAGAGGGGCAGGTGGCGTGTGCTGCGTGTTCTTCTGACTGGATCATTAACAAGATACAGCCGATAAGCGTGGGCGTTTGAAGGCGAGG
>VFQM010000652.1_pt1 | contig 36483 bp, 40 predicted proteins | sample 3512391 | NCBI WGS metagenome assembly VFQM01 (sample SAMN10412369, study PRJNA504923) | tailings metagenome | isolation source: Replicate 1 from Balatoc abandoned mine | place: Philippines
CCACCGCCAGCGCCGGCCTCACCGGCCACCTGCTGCGCGCGGGCAAGGACGGCGGTAAGCCCGACTTCTTCGGCCCCGCCCCCGCCGACGCCAAATTCGTCTCGACCAAAGTCGTCCTCGACGACGACGGCGACGAGGCGAAGGTCACCGGCAATTTGACGCTCAACGGCGTCACCAGGCCCGTGACGCTCGACGTCGATTTCCACGGCGCCGGCGACAATCCGTACAACAAGAAGGCGACGATCGGCTTCAGCGCCGAAACCAAGATCCGCCGCAGCGACTTCGGCATCGCCTTCGGCATCCCCGCGGTCAGCGACGAAGTCGAACTCGAAATCCACGCGGCGTTCGAAAAGCAGTAAGCGCCCGCATATCTGTCACACGCGCAGGTTAGGAATCGGGGGCGAGGCCGCGATGGCCCCGCCCCCTTTCCTTGCCGCAGGAGCGCGTGAAATGAGCGAACTGGTCCGCGAAATCGTCGAAGTGACCGCCTTCATCGAAGGCGATGAGGAAAATCTGCTGCTCACCGTCGAGGCCGAGGGTCTCGCCCCCACAGCCGGCTGGGCCAATGTCCGGCTGGAGGCGCATGTCTATATCGATGCGCCCGAGGACGGCTTTCAGGATTTCGACCTGGTCGGCGACCGCCCCGCCGAAGCCGCCGCCGACGCACTGACCCCGGTCGAGGCCGGCTGGGAAGGCCCGCTCGAGGATTGGGTCGTCGGCGTCCGCGTCCACGCCATCGACAATCTGCTCGAAGAAGACCTGTTCGAATATGAGGAGGATGCGGACGGCGAGGAAGACGAAGCCGCCTGACCATCGCCCCGATGCCCCCGGAGCCGTCCGCTCCGGGGTTCATCCCCGGTGCAGCCGCGCGCCCCTATCCTCGCCCTGTCAAAGGGAGGATCATCATGCGCCCCATCCTGCTGCTCGCCGCCTGCCTCGCCGCCGCGCCCGCCTGGGCGCAGCCCAATCCCCAGATCGACTATGCCGGCTTCGAACGCCTGACCGCCGAGGTCGCGCCGCAACGCGCCGAGCGGCTGGTCTCCTTCGACGCCTTCAAGGCCGAAGCCGCCAAGCCCGGCACCCTCCTGCTCGATGCGCGCTCGAAGGATGCCTTCGCCCGCGGCCATATCGCGGGCGCAGTCAACCTGCCGCTCACCGACTTCACCGCCGAAAGCCTCGCCGCGGTGATCGGCGACAATCCGGACCGACAGATCCTCATCTATTGCAACAATAATTTCTCGAACCACCGCAGCCCCGTGCCGCTCAAGTCCGCCCCGCTCGCGCTCAATATCCAGACCTTCATCAACCTCGTCGGCTATGGCTATGCGAACGTAAGCGAACTCGCCGACGTCGTCGATTTCAACGATCCGAAGGTCGGATGGGTGAAGGGCTGACCCCCGCCGCGATCAGAAATTCAGCCAGCGTCCGTCGGCGCCGAATTCCCGCTCCTTGCCGCATCGACGGCAAGTCGATGAAACGGGCCGCATCAGGTTGATGCCGTGCATATCGTTCATCGCACCGCCGCTCTCGTCATAATAATAGCTCACGCCGCACGCCGAACAGCGGATCAGGAAGATGAAGAATGTGCCCAGCCCCAGCGTCATCAGGATGGCGGCCGCGCGGATGAAGGTGCCCACCAGATCCTGCCCTTCGAAAAACCCCGACGCCGCGAACAAAATGATCGCGGGCAACAACGCGAACAGGCTCCACCGGCACAGCCGCGCGAACATGAATTTCCCTTGCCTCTTTTCGGCATCCGTCATGCCCGCCTCCTCGTTGCAGCCCTAAGCCGGGCGCGAAGGGCCGGCAAGCTGGGAACCGAAACCCCGCTGCCACCGCGCAATTTTATCATTCTCCTCTTGCGCACAGCGACATTTTGCATCATTGGGGCGGCCATGCGCGGCAACGCCCTTCTTCTTCTGCGACTTACACGCCCTTGGGCGTGACACTGGCTGCGCGTTAGTCGCGGCCACCCGCTCAAGGGTCCGATCGACATCACAGCGCAACCACCAGAAGAAGTTTTCATCCCATGACCATGCTCCGCGACCCTTCGGTCAAATATTCGGCCTTCCCGCAGGTTCCCCTGGCGAACCGCGAATGGCCCGGCCGCGTCACCACCAAGGCGCCGATCTGGCTCTCCACCGACATGCGCGACGGCAATCAGGCGCTGATCGACCCGATGGATGCCGAGAAGAAGGCGCGTTTCTTCGACCTGCTCGTCCGCGTCGGGCTGAAGGAGATCGAGGTCGGCTTCCCCAGCGCGGGCGCGACCGAGTTCGACTTCATCTCGGGCCTCGTCCGCAATGGCCGCATCCCCGACGACGTCACGCCGCAGGTGCTGACGCAGAGCCGCGCCGACCTCATCCGCACCAGCTTCGACAGCCTCGCCGGCGCAAAGACCGCGATCGTCCATGTCTATAACGCGGTCAGCCCCGCGTGGCGCCAGATCGTCTTCGGAATGGAAATGCCCGAGATCAAGGCGATCGCGATCGAGGGCGCAAAGCAGCTGCGCGACAATGCCGCGCGCCTGCCGCAGACGAACTGGCGTTTCGAATATAGCCCCGAAACCTTCTCGACCGCCGAGCTCGATTTCAGTATCGAATGCTGCGCCGCGGTGATGGACATCCTTCAGCCGACGGCGGACAACCCGATCATCCTCAACCTGCCTGCGACGGTCGAGGCGTCGACCGCGAACATCTACGCCGACCAGATCGAATATTTCATCAAGAACCTGCCCGGCCGCGACAAGGCGATCATCAGCCTGCACACACACAACGACCGCGGCACCGGCGTCGCCGCGGCCGAGCTCGGCCTGCTCGCGGGCGCCGACCGCGTCGAGGGCTGTTTGTTCGGCAATGGCGAGCGCACCGGCAACTCGTGCCTCGTCACCATCGCGCTCAACATGTACACGCAGGGCATCGACCCCGAGCTTGACTTCTCGAACATCGACGAGGTCATCGCGACGGTCGAATATTGCAACCAGCTCCCCGTCCACCCGCGCCACCCCTATGGCGGCGAGCTCGTCTACACCGCCTTCTCGGGCAGCCACCAGGACGCGATCAAGAAGGGCTTCGCCGCGCGCGAACGCCAGAATGACGAACGCTGGCAGGTCCCCTACCTCCCCATCGACCCCGCCGATTTGGGCCGCAGCTACGAAGCGGTGATCCGCGTCAACAGCCAGTCGGGCAAGGGCGGCGTCGCCTGGGTGCTCGAACAGGACAAGGGGCTGAAACTGCCCAAGAAGATGCAGGCGAGCTTCAGCCACATCGTCCAGGCGCTCGCCGACGAAACGAGCCGCGAACTCGGCGCCGACGATATCTGGGGCGCGTTCGAGGGCGCGTATCTCACCACCGCAGCCAAACGCTTCCAGCTCGTCGACTGGTCCGAGACGCACAGCGGCCCCGACCGCATCTTCGCCGGCAAGCTCACCATCGACGGCACCGCGCGGAGCGTCAGCGGCCGCGGCAACGGCCTGATGTCGAGCGTCATCGCGGCCTTGAGCGAAAGCGGCGGCCCGGTGATGGACATCGTCGATTACAGCGAACATGCGATCGGCCAGGGCAGCAATGTGCAGGCCGCCGCCTATGTCGAATGCCGCACCGCCGACGGGCGGAGCCTGTTCGGCTGCGGCCTCGACACCGACGTCGCGACCGCCAGCGTCCGCGCGATCCTCAGCGCCGCCAACGGCGCGTAAGCCTTCGGCCCCTCCACCACCGCTTCGCGACGGTCCCCCTCCCCATCGCTACGCGACAGGGAGGATTGGTGCGCAACGCAAAATCCTCCCTGTGCCGAAGGCATGGGGAGGGGGACCGCCCGAAGGGTGGTGGAGGGGCAAAGCGCAACGCCAGCCCCTAACGCGACGTCACCAGCGCAACCACCCCCGCCACAACCCCGTCGACATCGCGCAGCACATCCGCCGCCGCCACCCGCACCACCACAAACCCGCGCGACCGCAACCACGCATCGCGCACCGCATCGCGCGCCGGCCGATCGCCCATGTCATGCACCATCCCGTCGACCTCGACGATCACCCGCGCCTCGGGCGCATAAAAATCGGCGACATAGGCTCCCACCGGATGCTGCCGCCGAAACTTCACCCCGCCCGGCTTCGCGCGCAATCGCTGCCACAGCATCACCTCGGGCGGCATCATCGCCCGCCGCAACCCCCGCGCCTTCTTCACCGTCGCCTTGGAAGTCTGCCGCACCCAAGCCCCCTCCCCAAATCCTCCCTGTGGCCAAAGGCCATGGAGAGGTGGCAGCGCAAAGCGCTGACGGAGGGGCAAGAACGCAACGCCGCCGCCCCTCCACCAACGCCTGCGGCGTCGGTCCCCCTCCCCATGCCCTACGGCACAGGGAGGAAATCAGAAACCCGAACCCGCCCCACCCCGGACCAATCAAATCCTCCCTGTCGCGCAGCGATGGGGAGGGGGACCGCTCGCGAAGCGAGTGGTGGAGGGGCTCCTTAGCGCGATCATCGCAAGACAGTGAACCCAAGCACTGATGTATCAACCATTCAGCCGGAAACTGGAGCCGAGGCGTCGAAGAAATTCTGAGACAGAGGACTGCTAGCGTGTGGGTTAGGATAGTACTTGAATTGACTGACGGACTCTTTCCCCTGATTTGAAGAAAAGCTGACAAATCCTATCCCAGACACTCCAGAATTTTCTTCGGTCAGCCAGACTTCCTCAAAAAACCTCTCATGGTCTTTTGGGTCGCCCAATACGTCGTGATCGGACATAAGCACTACAAACGGACGATCGGCGATCTGCTGACCTTTGCTTTTACGGCGCTTTCGACCCCAAATCGGCCTATAGTCGGGCGGCGGCCCGTGGACGGATACCGATCTCCCTGATTTGGTAAAACTATACCCTGGAAGTCGAACGTTGGTGCGCTGATCTATCTGCCATCCACGCAAGATTAATGTGCTGTCTTCGAACATCTCCTCCATACCTGCGCTACATGTTACAGCATTTCGGTGCAGGGAGCATGAAAATTGACCATCTATTGATAGAGAATTTATCCTTTCTGGTATGATAAAATTCATTACATCATTTCTAAACTTAACGCTTTTCAATATTTTTGCTGTTCTCTCTATAGAGAATCCCCGCATAAGATCTATATTCAACATCGAGTTTTTAGGTACAACGGATATTATTAAGTCTGCTATCCCCTCTTTAAATTTCTCATCATAAAATTTTCCGGTGTAAATTCTTTTACACTCAAAAAACACTTCTCCGAATTTTTCGGATTCGCATTTCAGGTCTGGCCCTCTGGAATCTCCGGGCGTCGGCGGTTCCAGTTCCACAACATTGCCCAACTTCGTCAGCCACGCGGCAGCTTGAGCAGATAGAAGGTGATCTTCAATGGTGTTTTTATCATACAATCTCAAATGCCTAGAAAATCCTTGGAAAAACTTTATTTCGTTCAAAACGTTGTGAATTCTTACAATTCTATCAACATCTTTATCTGAAATTTTACTCGGAAACATTCTCTCATATTTGCATGAGAACATTTCCACCAAACTTTCTAGAATTTTAATCAGATCATCGGGAACTATACCGAGCCTAGACAGGTCGGGAAACTGAAGATTAATCTTAACTTTTATTGTCTTGTCGATAGCACGTTTTTTCATCGACTGACCTCAATCCTCACAACCAACGTCTACCTGTTCATTCCAAAGATATCAAAAATCAACAATCCCCCTTTCCTAAAAAACACCCATATGGTTCATTCTATCAGTTTCACCTAACCACAGGAGCGACTCGATGGAAAACCTCCCGCACGACCCCGCGCAACTTCCCGCCCCCGCCAGCTACCACTGGACCCCGGCGCTCCAGCGCCAGTTCCTCGAACATGTCGCCGACACCGGTTCGGTGCGCATCGCCGCCGACCGCGTCGGCATGTCGTCCTCGGCCGCCTATCAGCTGAAACAGCGGCCCGAGGGTACGGCGTTCCGGCTCGGCTGGGCGGCGGCGGTGCTGATCGCCCGCGCCATCTATGGGCAGGAGGAGACGACCACCGTCTTCCGCGAGGAGGAGCGCAGCCTCGTCAAGCGCCGCCGCACCGACGCGAGCCTCGGCCTCGCGATGCTCGCGCGGCTCGACCGCATGGTCGAAACGCGCGCCGAGGCGGGCGAGGCGATGCTCGCGCAGGTGATCGCCGGCGACTGGACGGGCTTCCTCGCGCTCTTCGATATCGATCCCGACGCCCAAGCCGCCGAAGCCCATACCGCCGGCGCCCAGCCCGCCGAGGGCCGCGCCGCCGCGCTCGCATGCTGGCTCGCGGGCCGCGACAACCGCGCCAACCCGCTCGCCGCGCTGTGGCACGGCAGCGCGATCGCGAATGAAGTTGGGCAGTTTTCCGCCGATTCCGACACCGCGCCCGCACCGCCGACGCCCCCCGCAGAGGCCGCCGCCGCGCTCACCGTCTGGTTCGACGACATCAAGCGCGAATGGCGCACCAATTTCCCGCCGCCCGAGGATTTCCTCGGCGATGAGGAGGGCGATTTCGGCGACGAGGATTATGAACGCACGCTCGAACCCGACGAGGAGGAGGCGATGGAGGCGGCGCAGGCCGACTATGTCGCCCCGCTGCGCCAGGCGGGCGAAGCCGCGCGCCGCGCCTTTTTCGACCGGCTCGCGCCCGCGAACGACCGCGAAGGCGGGGACAAAAATGGTGCGCGCGAAGACGCGAAGACGCAAAGCGGGTAGCGCCTGGAGGGCAGGGTTCGGGCGGTAGCGGGCAAAAGCCGCACCCAAATCCCGTTCGTGTCGAGCGAAGTCGAGACACGTGAAGGCGCGCGCCACCTCGGCATGTCTCGACTTCGCTCGACACAAACGGAAATAGAGGAACGGTCTGGAATCCCCCCCCGAACCCGCGGGACAATCCCCCATCTTCGCGTCTTCGCGTCTTCGCGCGAGCCCCATAACGCTCCGGGCATCGGCACAGGGTCGAGTCCCCTCGCTCCGGGCGGAAAGCCCATTTTGTGGCGTCGCGGCTTTGTGCAAGGCACCGACAGCGGCCGTCTTCACCGTCGCATCTGGACCTTGCGATACGCCCCCCTGTAGGGAAGCCCCATGCCCGACCCCAGCCCCTTTACCCACCGCCTCGCCACCCCCGCCGACCTCGACGCGCTGCGCGCCGTCATGGCGCTCGCCATCGCCGAACTGCAGCGGGGCTTCCTCACCCCCGATCAGATCGCTGCGAGCAACGCGGTCATGGGGCTCGACACTCAGCTCATCGCCGACGGCACCTATTTCATCGTCGAGGCGGACGGCGCCATCGCGGGCTGCGGCGGCTGGTCGCACCGCGCCACCCTCTACGGCGGCGACCATAGCAAGGACCTGCGCGACCCCGCCCCGCTCGACCCCGCCATCGACGCGGCGCGCATCCGCGCGATGTACACGCACCCCGGCTTCGCCCGCCGCGGCGTAGGGCGGCTCGTCATGCAGCTTTGCGAGGATGCCGCTCGCGCTGCGGGTTTCGCCCGCGCCGAAATGATGGCGACCTTGTCGGGCGAACCGCTCTACCGCGCCTGCGGCTACACTCCGATCGAGCGCGTCGAGGCGCCGGGACCGAACGGCGTCGCGGTGCCGCTGATCCGCATGGGAAAGCCGCTCTGACCGGCCGCTCTAATCGACGACCCAATAATCGGCCGCGCCGCCGGGCTCGCCGCCGCGGCGGCAGATCAGCAAGCCGTCCAGCGACAATTCGGCCCAGTCGCCGATCGGCTCATGCTCCATCATCGCCAGCGCCGCGACAAGGTCGGGCGCGTCGAAAGCGACGCTTTTTTCCACGCCAAACCAGCGGTCCTCGTAACGCAGCACATAGGTCGCCGCAGGTTCCGGCACGGGTTCCCGGCGCGACGAGCGCGGCAGGCAATCGCAGCCGCCAGCGGCCGCGGGGGGAAGAATGGGCACTATCGAACACCTTCGTTGGGGGGAAGCGAAGGGGCGACCGACACGATCTGGTCCACCGTGAAAGCAGCCGGGGGGCGAAAAATCTCCTGACACGCATGAGACGGATTACAGCCGCACGACCCGCAAGGGGGCCGCAACGCATGGGACATGCCCCGGCGATGAACGCAAAAGCAGAGCATTCTATGCATCGTTCGACCGGCCGTCCGTTCGGCTCGACCAACGACAGGCGAACCGCAACAAGGTTACGGCGCAATTCCCGTCACATAGCCATTGGATCGCCGATCCGGCAGGCGGCTTGCCGCTCGGCCCAGCCGGGTCAGCCGCGCGCCATGTTGAGCGCCGCCGCCGCCGCGAACAGCGACTTCAGCGCATCCTCGTCGATCCGGTCGCCCTCACCGATGTCGATCGCACGCCGCGCATTGCCCTCGAGGCTCGCGTTGAACAGCCCCTTGGGATCGCTCAGCGACGCCCCCTTGGCAAAGGTCAGCTTGACCTTGTCCTTATACGTCTCGCCGGTGCAGACGATCTTGCCGCCGGCGTACCAGGTCGGCACCCCGCGCCATTTCCATTCCTCGACCACATCGGGGATCGCCGCCTTGATCAGGCCGCGCACCCTGGCGAGCACTGCGCCGCGCCAGTCACCGAGTTCGGCGATGCGGCCGTCGATCCGTTCGGCCGGGCTCTTGTCCGTATCGCTCATGCCTTTTTGTCCTTTGCATGCGAAATCCAGCCGGGAATCGCCGCCGCCTGTTCGATCCAGCGCGCCAGTTGCGCCGTGTCGACCGGCTCGTCCTCGAAGATATGATAATAGCGCGCGTCGGGATCCTTCGACCCGACCGGCGGCACCGGGTCGAGCTGCGACCCGCGGAAAAAGGTGACTTTGATATATTTGGTGAAGCAATGATAGCTGAGGAACCAGCCCTTGCCCGGGACGCCGTAAAACGGCGAATTCCAGCGCACCGCCTTCTCGACCTCGGGCACGGTCCGGGCGATCAGCGCGTCGAGTTCGGCGCCCGCCGCGCTTTTCCATCCCGGCATCGCCGCGATATAGTCCTGCACCGGCGCATCGCCATCGGCCTTGGCGATCTGCGGATTGCCGCCCGACAGCAGCACCACGTCTTTCTTGCCCGCCATCGCCTCGCTCTCCTTGCCTGCCCCGGCGCGAACGCGCCTCATCTACGCCGGTTGCATCATCGCCGCGCTTGCGGCCGGGTCAAGCGGGAGTCGCCGCGCCTTCGGCCAGCAGCCCCCGGACGATCAGATCTGCCGCCGCGGCCGCATGGTCGCGCGCCCTCCCCTGCCCGCCGCTTGCCGTCGCCGCGACCAGCGGCTGCAAGGCGATCAGCGCGCCGGCGCCATGCGCGAGCAGCGTGAAGGGTATGGCGACCGGCATCGGACGAAATACCCCCGCCGCCTGCCCTTCGACCAGCAACCGCTCGATCGGCCAGGTCCGGCCGCGGAAAAAACGGTCGGCGATAAAGGTCAACCGGTCACCGGGGCGCCCGCCCTCGACATTCATCAGCTGGATGATCGCCGGCACCTCGGCCAGCCCGACGACGAAATTGCGGCACGCCACGCGCATCCGCCCGACGATGTCGTCATCGTCCGCGCCGTCCTCGGCCAGCGTCGACATATGGCCGTGGAGCCGGTCCATGCCATAGCCCACCGCCGCCTCCCACAGCGCGCGCTTCGATCCGAATTTGGCGTTGAGCAGCCCGTGACTGACCCCCAGCGTCCGCGCGACTTCGCGCACCGACACGCCGTCATAGCCGCTATCGGCAAACGCGGTCAGCGCAGCGTGCAGACACGCTGCGTCATCGACCGCCATCTCGCCCATCGCCGGCCGCCCGCGCTTGCGCGCGCCCTGCTGTTCCGTTCCGTTCATTGCGCCTTCCTAGCAGCGAAACGCCCGGCTTCAAATTTAATTAGACAGATGGTCATTTAATGCTTAGCCTTCTAATCAATAGAGGGAGAGATTCGATGCCGACCACTGCCGACCAGCTTCGCGAACGTGCCCGTGCGCTTGCACCCGCCATTGCCGCCCGCGCGCCCGATGCCGAACGGCAGCGCAAGCCGCACGATGAAACGATCGCCGAACTGGTCGGGGCCGAAATCCTCCAGATGCTCGTGCCCGCGCGCTGGGGCGCCCCCGAATCCGACCTGCCGACGATGTTCGCGGTGGTCGAGGAGATCAGCGCCGCCTGCGTCTCGACCGGCTGGATCGCCTCCTTCTACATCAACCACAATGTCTATGCCGCGAAGTTCAGCGAGGCGTTGCAGCAGGAGATTTTCGGCACCCGCGGCTTCACCTTGATGCCCGGCGCCAATTCGCCGACGATGAACGCCGTGCGCGCCGAGGGCGGCTGGCGCGTCAGCGGCCGCGCGTCCTGGGGGTCGGGGGTGATGCACGCCGACTGGGTCTATGTCAGCGGACTGACCGCCGAAGGGCCGCGCGCCTTCGCCCTGCCCGTCGCCGACGTCCGGGTCGACGATGTCTGGCACATGACCGGCATGGCCGGTACGGGCAGCAACGACATCGTGATCGAGGACGCCTTCGTCCCCGATTATCGTGTGACCAACGGCGTCGAATTTCGCGCCGGCCCCACCACGGGCTCGCGGCTCTATGCCAATCCGCTCTATTCGATGCCGCAACTGCCGCTCGCTTATTGCACCGTGGTCGGCGTCCTCTCGGGCGGCCTCAGGGGCATGATGCACGCCTATCGCGACATCATGGCCAAGCGCGTGCGCAATTTCAGCGGCTCGGTGGTCAAGGATCAACAGCATGCGCATGCCGCGCTCGGCGATCTCGAACTGCGCACGATGATCGCGCATGATCTCGCGCGCGGCCTGATCGAAAAGGTCGACGCGATCCTGCACGACCGCCCCTTCACGCTCGACGACCGCGTCGCGCTCAAGGGCCATCTCGCCTTCGTCTCGCAGCATGTGCGCGACGGCGCCAATGCGATCATGGCCGCCGCCGGCGCCTCGAGCTTTCATGTCGACCAGCCGCTCCAACGCTTCTGGCGCGACCTCAACACCGTCTGCTCGCACGCCTTCTGGGACTGGGACACCACCCGCGAACTCGTCGGCCGCCAGCAACTCGGGCTGGAACCCAACCACCCGCTGGTCTGACGTCTCCCGGCCGAATCTGCTGCATGCGCGCCGCCTGTACGCGGCGAACCGCGGGCTTGTCCGGGCAGGTACCCCGGGCAAATCTTGACTTTTCGGTGCCTGCCTGCCATATCGGTCGCGCTAACGTCGCCTGCGACGGAAAATATGGCCCCTCGGGGTGGATACTTCCCTTCACTCGCTACCAGCCTCGCCGGTGCCTTTGCCGGCGGGTCAATCATGTTTTCGTGAAAGGAAACACCCATGCCGATCGGCAGCGTCAAATTCTTCAACACCGACAAGGGTTATGGCTTCATCTCGAACGAAGATGGCTCGGGCGACGCGTTCGTCCACATCACCGCCGTCGAGCGTTCGGGCATGTCGACCCTCAACAAGGACCAGCGCATTTCGTACGAACTGGAAACCGACAACCGCGGCAAGACCTCGGCTGTCAACCTTCAGTCGGCCTGATTCCGACCGAACAGCATCGCCTGCCTTCGGCGGCGCGATAATAACGCCGGCCGGATGCGCAATGTCGCATTCGGCCGGTCCTCGGCGATGCGCTCCGCATCGCATTACCCCGAAATGCGGCCGGACGCCGCACCCAAGATGATTTGAATATCAAGTCAACGACAACAGAAACTACGAGAGATAATGTTTAATCATTCCAACGCTTTTCCGCATATTGCGGCCCTTTCGTCGCCCAAGACCCCCCAGCGGGTTCCGGCGGCCCGTCGCTCGCCGACGCTCTCGCGCCGCGAACTGCGCCGGCTGATCGCCGACATGATCGACTGATCATCCCCCGGCGGCCGCTCAACGTGCGGCCGCCATCCAGGAGTATAGGCCCGTGTCCGCCACCAGCGATTTCTATCTGACCCAGGCCGAAAAATGCGCCAGCGACGCTGCCGCAACGACATTGACCCAAGTCCGCGACCGCAACCTGCGCGCCGAAGCCGCGTGGCGCTCGATGGCCGAGAAGATTCTGCTGACCGAAGAAACCCGTGCGCGCCGCGACGCCGCGAAGGACGACGCCGCCGCGTAACGGGACGCGCAGGCTTATTCGCGGCTCATCCGGTCGCGCAACGTCTGTTCCTGCTCGATAATCTCGGGCGTCAGCACGTCGCCAAAATCCTCCATTTCATAAAAGGGGCGGATTTCGAGTTCGCTCGGCCCCGGCATCGGGTTCGGACAGCGCTGCGCCCAGGCGACCGCATCGTCCATCTCCTTGATCGCGGGGCCGGCATGGCTCCTGTCCACACGACGAGCGGCCCCGGCTCGAATCGACAGGGTCGCGAAATTTTTTTCACCTTTTTCCCAAGGCGCGCCATCGCCTTGTGGTTCCACGCAAAAAAATCGCCGATCCGCGCCGCCTGCGGCGGCCCGCGCTTTTCATGGTGAACCGCGCTTAATCATCTTCAACCGCCGCCGTTAATCGTCGCATGACCAGTTTTGCACCTTCTTCAGGCGAGCCGGTAGGGCGGCTCCTCGGATGGCTCGGGCTTCGCTCCCCACGTGACGGCGACCCGCAACAGGCCACCGAGCCCGGGGGTGTGCGCGACCTTGCCCGCCTCGCCCGGCGCGACATGGTCGATGCGATCGGTGCTTTCCTGATCGACAATGATCTCGAGGTGACGCCCGCGAACCTGATCTTCGCGCACAGCGCCTTTTCGGGGAAAAACCCGCGCCTCGCGCGCCAGATCACCGCGCGCACCGGCAATGGCGGCGTGACGCAGAAATGGCTCGACGAACTGACCGAGGAAGCCGCCGACAGCTCGGCACAGGCCGAACTCGAACGGCTGATGGCGCGGCTCGAAACCAATCTCGACGCCTTCCAGACGCAGAGCAAGGCCGCGCACGAGCATGCCGTCGATTATGGCACCGAACTCGAACAGCATGTCAGCGACCTCGAACAGTTGCAAAAGACCGGCCAGATCGTCTCGAACCTCGCCGACCTCGCCAAGACGATGCTCGAACGCACGCGCAAGGCCGAGGAAGAGATGCGCAAGAGCGAAGAAGAAGCAAAATCGCTCCGCCGCAGCCTCGAACGCGCCAAGCGCGATGCCGAAATCGACTATCTCACCGGCCTGCCCAACCGCCGCGCCTTCGAGGAACTGCTCGAAGCCCAGTATCGCGAGGCGCAGATGGCGATGGAACCGCTCAGCGTCGCCTTTTGCGACATCGACAATTTCAAGGCGATCAACGACGCCCACGGCCATGAGGCCGGCGACCGGGTGCTCAAGACGATCGCCGACACGCTGTCGCAGATCAGCGACGACCAGTGCCATGTCGCGCGCCACGGCGGCGAGGAATTCGTCATGCTGTTCCGCGGCAAGAATCCGGCCGCCGCCGCCGAGCGGCTCGACCAGGCGCGCGAGCATCTCGCCGCGCGGCGCCTGATCAATCGCAAGACCGACGAACCCTTCGGCCAGATCACCTTCTCGGGCGGGGTCGCCGACATCTTCGGCTTCGGCGACGCGCGCGCGGCGCTGAAAGCCGCCGACGACGCGCTCTATCGCGCCAAGGAGAACGGCCGCAACCGTATCGAGGTCGCGGGCGCATCTTGAGCATGGGATGAACCAAAGGGCCTGCAAGCCGTTGGACAGTCGATACCGTCCCCTATTATGCAGGCCCCATGGATTCCACCAAAGCCAAGCTCGTCATCCGCAATAGTGCCCCCCGCGACGCCGCCGCGATCGCGCGCCTGACCGCCAAGGTCTATGGCCGCGGCGAAGGCTATTCGGCGGCGCAGATCCGCGGGCAGATCAACAATTTCCCCGAGGGGCAGTTCGTGGCCGAATATGAAGGCGCGATCGTCGGTCTCTGCGCGACGCTCATCGTGCCCCACGAAGCGGTGTTCACCGACCACCGCTGGTCGGCGATCAGCGGCGGCGGCTTCGGCACCAGCCACGACCCCGACGGCGACATCCTCTATGGCATGGAGGTGTGCGTCGACCCCGACTATCGCCGCCTGCGCATCGGCCAGCGCTTCTACCGCAAGCGACAGGAACTGTGCCAATCCTATGAGCTCAAGGGCATCGCCTTCGGCGGTCGCATGCCGGGTTACGCCCGCCGCCGCCGCAAATATCCCGATCCGCAGGATTATCTCGACGCCGTCGTCGAAAAGCAGCTGCGCGACCCCGTGATCAACTTCCAGATCGCACAGGGCTTCGAACCGCGCAGCGTGCTCCACAACTACGACCGCCGCGATCTCGACAGCGGCGGCCACGCGGTGCTGATGTATTGGGAGAACCCGCTCGAACCGCAGGACGCCGCGAACCCCAAGGCGCGCGGTGCGGTCCCCGACCGGCTGCCGCAATCGGTGCGCGTCGCGACCGTGCAATTCCAGATGCGCGGCATTTCAAAGATCGAGCAGTTCGAGGAACAGGTCGAATATTTCGTTGACGTCGCCGCCGATTACAAAGCGGATTTCGTCGTCTTTCCCGAACTCTACACGCTCGAATTGCTGTCGATCGAAAAGAACAAGCTGCCGCCCGAACAGGCGATCCAGAAGATCGCCGATTACACCGAGCGCTACATCGAATTCATGGAAAAGCTCGCGGTCAGCTATAATATCAACATCATCGGCGGCTCGCACCCGACCCGCGTCGCGGGTGGCGACATCCGCAACATCGCCTATGTCTTCCTGCGCGACGGCTCGGTCCATACGCAGGAAAAACTGCACCCGACCCCGTCCGAGCGTCGCTGGTGGAACATCAAGGGCGGCCACGGCGCCGACGCGATCAACACCGACTGCGGACCGATCGGGGTGATGATCTGCTACGACAGCGAATTCCCTGAACTCGCACGCCACCTCGTCAACCAGGGCGCGATGATGCTCTTCGTCCCCTTCTGCACCGACGAGCGCCGCGGCTACCTCCGCGTCCGCTATTGCTGCCACGCCCGGGCGGTCGAAAATCAATGCTATGTCATCACCTCGGGCGTCGTCGGCAATCTGCCGAATGTCGAGAATATGGACATCCATTATGCCGAAAGCGCGATCCTGACCCCGTCGGACTTCGCCTTCGCCCGCGACGGCGTCGCCGCCGACACCGCGCCGAACACCGAAACCATCGCGATCGCCGATTTGAGCCTCGCCGACCTGCTCACCAGCCGCCAGAGCGGCGCGGTCCAGAACCTGCGCGACCGCCGCTTCGACCTGTACAGCGTCGACTGGAAGGACGCGCCGGCACCGGGGATCGGGTCGCGCTGAGGGGCTTGCGGTCAAACGCCCTTCGATGTCATCGCCCCCGCGAACGAGGCAAATGACTTGTTCGGCTTGATCGGTGATCCATGACTTCAGCGCGGCGCTGCATGCCGGATCAAGTCCGGTATGACGCAAGTCTGCACGCAACCGGTTGCGGACGTTTTCCTGTTTCGTCACCCCGGACTTGATCCGGGGTCCCGCTTGAGGTTGAAGCGAACGGGTGCGTCCAACAAGAGGGATCCCGGGTCAAGCCCGGGATGACGAGAGCGATGCGTTAGCGTCCCACCCAGGTTTGGCCATCAAGCGCCCTTCCCGGCGCAACGACCGCTAACGACCGATTGTTGTCATTGGCTGGATCGCCACAGACATTCTCAAGCTGTCTTTGATCAAATGGAGTTGAACTTGGCCCAACGCCGTTCAAGGCCGGACGCATCGACCTGCTTCTTATTTCCCGCCCGATCCAACGATTGCACCCACTTGTGCAGAGCGTCTTTTGCGAACCTTTGCCCAAGTTCAGTCAATTGAGAAAAGCGCAGTTCAAAATCAGGGGTGCGCGAAACCTTTACGTCGCGTTGGAGCAGGCCTTTATCCAGCATAAACTCCGCAAACACATAGACCTGCTCCGCACCTCGGCGCTGGTATTCACCGTCATCCGGGAGCAGGTTTCCAAATTCATCGTGTGTGACCACTCGCTGATTCAGAAACCATGCTGCTGCAATCAACACAAAATCGTCCATCCGTGTCCCCGCCGTCGGTCTTACAATTGAAGACCTGCATATAGACACACTGCGACCGAAACCAGATCGACCGCATCCCATCCCAAACCAGCCTCCTCTCCTCAAAATCCACAGTCCACTCCCCCTTGCCACACCTTCCGTTTACGTTAAGGTCAGTTGCAAACAGCAACCGGAGAGTGTGATTCCATGGCCCTTCCCCCGATCTTCGACCGCCTGCGCCTGCCCGTCATCGGCTCGCCCCTGTTCATCGTCTCGGGCCCCGAACTCGTCATCGCACAGTGCAAGGCCGGCGTCGTCGGCAGCTTCCCGGCGCTCAACGCCCGGCCGCAGAGCCTCCTCGACGAATGGCTGCACCAGATCACCGAGGAACTCGCCGCGTGGGACCGCGACAATCCCGACCGCCTCTCGGCGCCTTACGCCGTCAACCAGATCGTCCATAAATCGAACGACCGGCTCGAGCAGGATATCGCGACCTGCGCCAAGTGGAAGGTGCCGATCACCATCACCTCGCTCGGCGCTCGCGAGGAGCTCAACCAGGCGGTGCACGGCTGGGGCGGCATCACGCTCCACGACGTCATCGACGACCGGTTCGCGCGCAAGGCAGTCGAAAAGGGCGCCGACGGGCTGATCCCCGTCGCCGCGGGCGCGGGCGGCCATGCCGGTGTCCAGTCGCCCTTCGCGCTGGTGCAGGAAATCCGCGAATGGTTCGACGGCCCCGTCGCGCTGTCGGGCGCGATCGGCCACGGCCGCTCGATCCTTGCCGCGCAGGCGTGCGGCGCCGACCTCGCCTATATGGGCAGCGCCTTCATCGCGACCGCCGAGGCGAACGCCGATCCGGGCTACAAGAACGGCATCGTCGAGGGCCGCGCCGCCGACATCGTCTATTCGAACCTGTTCACCGGGGTGCATGGCAATTACCTGCGCGGCTCGATCGTCAACGCGGGCATGGACCCCGACAACCTCCCCGAAGGCGATTTGAAGACGATGAACTTCGGTTCGGGCGGCAATACCAAGGCCAAGGCGTGGAAGGACATCTGGGGCTCGGGCCAGGGCATCAGCCCGGTGCGCGGCGTGCTCCCCGTCGCCGACTTCGTCGCCCAGCTCGAAGACCAATATCTCGCCGCCCGCCGCGAACTCGAGGCAAAGGTCCGGCTCTAGTCCGGCCACCGGCGGCTTTGGGGTGGGGAGCGACCGAAATTGGAGCGGACGGTCGGGATTGTTCATGGAGTCTTTGCACAACAGCCATTAGCATTTCGGGAATGCGACCTTATTATGATCCTTCCTGGCCCGACTATCGGACCCATTGGCAGTCAAAATTCTCGCTGCGAAGAAAAAAGGCAGGGACATATTCAGCGGCGCACGCGCAGCGCTACATCTCGATTGTAAGAGTGATGAAACGTCATGCGCGTGCAGGAAAGAAGCCCTCGATTGATTGCTGCCCGTCCTTTACCAAGACCCTCTCTGGATTCTTTCTCCATCGGCGAGAAACCGACCGCTTGAAGCGTGCCATCGAACGAGGTGAAAGCAGCCGTTCTCTCGCTCTTCGCGGTTATTTTGGACGCCCGCTCGGGCGGCTTTAGTCTTCTTCTCGGTATAAGCACCCACCAAACAGCCGCCCGATCGCCTCGTCCAGATAGGGCCGGTCGGCGAACAGCCGCATCGGGTCACGGCGGTTGAGCCGGAAATTCATCCCGTGCCGGTCGGTCAGCGCGCGGCGCAATACCGTCTGCAACAACCGCAGCCGTGCCGCCGCGACGCGCCCCGCCGCCGCGGGATCGCGCATCGCCTGCAGCGCATGATAGGCGCGGATCTGCTCGACCCGCGCCGCGACGACGTCGCTATAGGCGCCGTGCGGCCCGCGATGCAGTGCATGCCCCGACAGCCACGCCAGCCGCTCATTGCCCGGCAGCACCAGCCCGTTGAGTTCGAAGCGGTGAAGCGCAAATCCCTCGCCGTCGAGCCGGTCGAACATCGCCGCCATCTGCGGCCGCGCCAGCAAGGCGATCGGGATCAGGTGATGGCGCTGATACCCCGCCTCGGCAGGCACGGCACCCGACCAGCGGCAGCGCGACGAAGCGGGCGGCGCACGCCCGTCCATCAGCGGTCGAAGCGAAACTCGACCAGCACCGTCGGCGGCCGGCCGCCCGCACCGTCCCGCGGCGTCATCGCGACCCACTCGCCACTGCTCAGCCCGGGCGCCTGTTGCGCGCGTGCCAGCGGACCGTTGAGCAGCATGTCGAGCGCGACCCGCGCCAGCCGCTGCACCATCGCCGCCATGTCCCAGCCGGGCGGGACGGGCGCTTCCAGTTCCTGCCCGGCGAACACCGTCAGCCCGCGCGTCGCAACGCGCGCGCCATCCGCGTCCTCACGGCGGCGAAAGGCGATCAGGTGCAGCACCGGCGGCATGCCGCTCGCCTGCATCTCGGCGATCGCGCCGCGAAATTGCGCCGCATCGCTCCACAGCCGCGCCGGCGACCAGAAGAGCTGCCGCGCGTCGAACAGGTCGATCAGCAGCACGAGCATCCGATAGAAATCGTCGAACCGCGCGCCCGCAAGGGGGCCGGTTGCTTCGCAATCCTCGGGCTCGAAAAACCAGCAATCCTCGCGCCACCCCGGCGGCAAAGCAACACCGAGCAGGCTGGTCGCCCGGTCGCCGGGTTCGGCCAGCGCCATTCGCGGCGCCGCCGCACGCCCGGCAAGGACCCGGAGCGCCCCGAGATGCAGGCGGAAGCGCGGCGCGTCTCCGTCTGCGGCGGCGACGATTTCGGGGCGGAGCCCCATGTGGCGAAACGCCGCTTCCGGCGCGTCAACCGACCCACACCGCACGATGAGCAGGGCAAAGGGCCGGTCGACGAAGGTCAGCGCATCGCGGCTACCTTTATCCATGTCGTGGCCCCCGCCTCCCCTCTTCCGCTGCGCCGCTGCATCGCAAGCGCGGCCCCGCCGCGCAAGCCGCCCCGAAAGCGATGCGTCCGAAACGGACGCGCCGTCAGATCGCGACTTGGCTGCCCAGCTCGACGACGCGATTGGTCGGCAAACGGAAATATTCCATCGCGCTTTCCGAATTGCGCAGCATCCATGCGAACAATTTCTCGCGCCAGATCGGCATGCCGGGCTTGGCGGCCGCGATCAACGTCTGGCGCGACAGGAAAAAGCTCGTCTCGAGCATCTTGAAGGTGCCGCCGCAGCCCGTGACGCGGTGCAGCGCCGCGGGCACGTCGACCGGCTGCATGAACCCGTAATGCAGCACCAGCCGGTGGAAGCCCTGCCCCAGGTCCTCGAGCGTGCAGAATTTCGCCTCGGGCACGAAGGGAACGTCGGCGATCTTGATCGTCAGCAGGATGATCCGCTCGTGCAGCACCTTGTTATGCTTGAGGTTGTGGAGCAGCGCGTGCGGGACCCCGTCGGCGCTCGACGTCATGAACACCGCGGTGCCGGGGACACGCGTCGCGCTGTTCGCCGCCGATTTGACGAACACCGGGATCGGCATCGCGCCGTCGGCCATCTCCTGCTGCATCAGCTTGCGGCCGCGCGACCAGGTGGTCAGCATCGTGAAGATCGTCAGACCGATCGCCAGCGGCACCCAGCCGCCATCGGGCACCTTGATCAAATTCGCGCCGAAATAGGCGATATCGACGATGAAGAAGACCGCGAGGATCGGCAGCGCCTTCCACGCCGGCCACTTCCACAAGGTGAACAGCACGACGCTCATCAGACAGGTGTCGATGAACATCGCCCCCGTCACCGCGATGCCATAGGCTGCAGCGAGGTTGCTCGACGATCCGAAGAAGAGGACGAGGATGATGACCATCGTCATCAGGAACCAGTTGACCACCGGGATATAGATCTGCCCCGCCGCCGACGCACTCGTATGCTCGACGCGCAGGCGCGGGATGAAGCCAAGCTGGATCGCCTGCTGGGTCAGCGAGAAGGCGCCCGAAATCACCGCCTGGCTCGCGATGATCGTCGCGAGCAGCGCCAGGATCACCACCGGCACCTGCCAGGCTTCGGGCATCATCAGGAAGAAGGGATCCTGGATCAGCCCCAGCCGCTGGCCCATCTCGGCCTCGAGCACCATCGCGCCCTGCCCCATATAATTGAGCATCAGCGCGGGCAGCACGAAGAACATCCAGCTGATCCCGATCGGCCCGCGCCCGAAATGTCCCATGTCGGCATAGAGCGCCTCGGCCCCCGTCACCGCCAGCACCACCGCGCCGAGCGCGATGAAGGCGGTAAAGCCGTCGACATAGAAGAAGTTCAGCGCATTGAGCGGGTTGAGCGTCGCAAGGATGATCGACGGATGCTCGACGATATGCATCACGCCCAGCGTCGCGAGCATCAGGAAATAGAGCAGCATGATCGGGCCGAAGAGCATCCCGACCTTCGCCGTCCCGCGCGACTGGATCGCGAACAGCGCGATCAGGATAGCGAGCGCGATCGGCACGATATAGGGGTCGAACCCCTTGTTGATATAGCTCAGCCCCTCGGTCGCCGACAGCACCGACATCGCCGGTGTAATCATGCTGTCGCCATAGAAGAGTGCGGTCGCGAACACCCCGAGCAGGATGATCGGCCAGGTCCAGCGCTTCTCGCCCGACGAACGGCTGATCAGCGCGAGCAGCGCCAGGCTGCCCCCCTCGCCCTTGTTGTCGGCCTTCATGATCGTCAGCACATATTTGAAGGTCACGACGAGCATCATCGACCAGAAGACGAGGCTCAGCACGCCATAGATGTGCAACCGGTCGGCATCGATCGAATGATGCCCGGCAAAGGTTTCGCGAAATGCGTAGAGCGGGCTGGTGCCGATATCGCCGAACACGACGCCGACCGCGCCGACGGCAAGCTTCAGCTTGCCATCGCCAGCATGCCCGTGGCCGGGGTGGCCGTTTTCGGCGGCGTCGGGCACGGTGCCTTCGGCACCGGTTGCCGCCATTTGCGACTCAGCAGTCATCGCGCGCCTTTAGCTCAGCCGTGGGAAAAGGCCAGCGATAGTAAGCGCGGCGTGTCACGGCGCCTCGGCTGTCCCGTCACCGGACGGCGCCGGTGCGTCAGCAGGCGCCTCGACCGCCATCGGCGGCCCCAGCGCCTGCCGCAGCTGCGCCAGGCGCGTCTCGAGATCGGGGCGCCAAGGCGCATCGGCGGGGCTACGCGACAACAGTTCGCCCCACACCGCCTCAGCCCCCTTCAAATCGCCGCCCTGTGCGAGCGCGAGCCCCGCGAAAAAGGGCGGCGCCGGGTGCGTCGGGTCGCGCCGCGCCGCCTCGTCGAACGCCAGCGCCGACGCCGGCGACATCACGCCGCCGCCATGCGCGACCAGCGCATTGCCGAGCCCGACCCACAGGTCGACATTGTCGGGATATTTCTCGAGCCCCTTTTCGAGCGTCTGCGCCGCGAGCTCGGTCTTGCCGGTGCGCGCAAAGCCGTCGGACATGCCCAGCCACTGCGCCGCCGGGCCGAAGCGGTTGGCCATGCCCTGCCGCGGATCGGTCAGCACATCGCCAAAACCCTCGTCGTCGGCGGGCGCGGCAACCGGTTTTCCGGGCAGCGAGGGGGTTCCCTGCAGCGCATAGCCCGCGAGCCCCAGCATCACCGCCGCCCCCGCCAGCGGCCGCGCCGCGGCGGGCAGCTTGCCGAGCCACATCATGCCCCCGATCGTCATCGCCGCAGCGAGCAATATCCACAGCCAGATCATGCCGCGCCCTCCCCGCCGTCCTCGGCCTCGCCGCGCCGGAAGCGCCCGAAGGCGAGCCAGCCGCCGGCGATCAGGAACAGCAAGGGCCCGATCCACAGGAAAGACGTCGCCAGGTCGAACGGCGGGTCGTAACTCACCCAATTGCCATAGCGCGCGATCAGCCATTCGCGGATCGCATCGGGGCTTTCGCCCGCCGCAATCTTGCTGCGCACCTCGTTGCGCATGTCGCCCGCGAGCGGCGCGTCGCTGTCGGCAATCGACTGGCCCTGGCAGACGAGACAGCGCAGCGTGTCCATCAACGCCTTCGCCTTCGCCTCCGCGGCGGGGTCGGCGAGCTGTTGATAGGCATAGGGCGCCGGCGGCAGGCGGTCCTGCGCCGTCGCCGGCACCGCCGCGCCGAACGCCAGCAGCGCGATCAGGGCCGCGCGCAGCGTCACTTCATCGCCTCCAGCTTGGCGATGATCTCGGGCACCTGCTCCTGCAGGATCACGCCCTGGATCTGCTCGCGGATGATGCCCTTGCCGTCGATCAGGAAGGTCTCGGGCACCCCCGACGATCCGAGCGCGATCTGGACGCTCGACTGCATGTCCGATCCGATGCGGTCGAACGGGTTGCCGACTTCCTGCAGGAACTGCGCGACATCCTCGGGCCGATCCCGAATCGCGATCCCGTCGATCGGCACGCCTGCGGCCTTCAGCGCCTCGAGTTGCGGCGCCTCGGCGCGGCACGGAATGCACCAGCTCGCAAAGACATTGACCAGCCGCGGCTTGCCGTCGGCGAGTTGGCTGCTCTTGAGCCCCTCGACCCCGGCGGTCGCCGGCGGCAGGTCGAACAGCGGCATCGGCTTGTTGATCCATTGCGACTGGATCAGCGTCTCGGGCGGCGTCACCAGCCGATAGATGAAGGCACCGAACAGCAATCCCATGATTGCCAGCGGCACGAACAGGACCCAGCGCGACTTCATTTCCAGCGACCTTCTTCCTTGCGCGCACGCCGCGCGCGCCACAGCGCGAGCAATTGCGCACGCCCCAGCATCGACAGCGCCGCGCCGAACGCGATCAGCCCGCCGCCCAGCCAGATCCACCACACCAAAGGCTTCCACCACAGCCGCAGCTGGTACCGGTCGGCGCGTCCGTCGGTGCCCTGCACCGGCTGGCCCAGCACCACATAGAGCTGCCCGCTCGGCCGCGTCAGCAGCGCGGCTTCGTTGGTTTCGGTCGGCGCGGTGCCCATCAGCCCCGGGAACATCCGCGATTCGGGCTTCATCACATGCGACTTGCTGCCTGATGTCGCGACCAAAGTGCCTTCGATGGCGGTATAATTCGGCCCGGCGATCGGCTTCACGCCCTTGAACGACACGTCGAAATCGCCGACACGCACCGTCTCGCCCGGCGCCGCAGCGACCAGCCGCTCCTTGATGAACGCGCTCTCGGCCCCCATGCCGGCAAGCGTGACCGCCACGCCGAAATGCGCGATCACCATGCCCCAGGTGGGCAGCGGCGTACGGCGCAGGTTTCGGCCCCACAGCGGCGCAAGACTCGCCACCGCGACGACGCCGGCAACCGCCATGCCGAGCAGCGGCAAGATGCCGACCTTGCCGCCAAAGATCGCCAGCAGCACCAGCACCACTGCCCCGGCCAGCGCCGCGAGCGGCAGGCGCGAACGCAGCTTGCGCCCGTCGTCCTTGCGCCAGGCGAGCAGCGGTCCCGCCACCATGACGAGGCACAGAACCAGCGCGAGCGGCCCCGCGACCTTGTTATAATAGGGCGGACCGACCGAAATCTTCTCGCCCATCGCCTCGGCGACGATCGGATAGAGCGTGCCGAGCAGCACGAGCGCGAGGATCGTCGTCAGCAGCAAATTGTTGATGACCAGCGAGCCTTCGCGGCTCAGCAGCGCGAATTTCTTGCCCTCGGCGACCGAGCCCGCGCGCAGCGCGAACAGGGTCAGCGCGCCGCCGATATAAATTGCCATCAGCGCGAGAAGGAAGGTCCCGCGCTCGGGATCGACGGCAAAGCTGTGGACGCTGGTGAGCAGGCCCGATCGAACGATGAAAGTGCCGACCATCGACATCGAGAAGCCGATCACCGCCAGCATCACCGTCCAGGCACGCAAAGCATTTCGGGTCGCCGTCACCGCGACCGAATGGAGCAGCGCCGCGCCCGCGAGCCAGGGGACCAGCGAGACATTCTCCACCGGGTCCCAGAACCACCAGCCGCCCCAGCCGAGTTCGTAATAAGCCCAATAGCTGCCCGCGGTGATGCCGAGCGTCAGGAAGATCCAGCTTCCCAGCACCCATGGCCGCATCGCGCGGGCAAAGGCCGGGCCGATCTCGCGCGTGATCAGCGCGCCGACCGCAAAGCTGAACGCCACCGACAGCCCGACATAACCGACGTACAGCGTCGGCGGATGGAAAGCCAAACCGATGTCCTGCAGCAGCGGGTTCAGCCCCTGCCCGTCGGGCGGCGCCACCGGCAGGCGATTGAACGGGTTCGACGAAAAGATCAGGAAGGCGAAGAAACCAAGGCTCAACGCCGCTTGCGCCGCCAGCGTCGCGATCAGCGTATCTTCGCGCAGCCGCCGTTCGAAAATCGCAATCATCGCGCCCGACAGCGACAGGATCATCAGCCACAACAGCATCGAACCTTCGTGATTGCCCCATGTTCCCGCAATCTTGAAGATCATCGGTTTCAGGCTGTTGCTGTTGCGCGCGACCAGCTCGACCGACATGTCCGACCGCACGAACAGCGCGATCAGCAGGCCGAAGGCGGCAGTCGTCAGCACGCCTTGCGCGACGCTCGCCGGCCGCACCAGCGACGCGAGATCCTTCGGGCCGCCACGCAGGAAAATGATGCCCGCAACCAGCGACAGGCATGCGAGCGCCGCCGCGATCCACAGCAGGGCCAGACCGATTTCGGCGATCATGTCTTCGCCGCCGCCTTGGCTACGGCCTTGTCCATACCTTCCATCTGCGGCGGCATATATTTCTCGTCATGCTTGGCCAGGATCTTGTCGGCGACGAAGGTGCCGTCGGCGCGCATCCGGCCGTCGGCGACCATGCCCGAATTTTCGGCGAACAGGTCGGGGACAATACCGGTGAATTGCACCGGGATCGATGCCTTGCCGTCGGTGGCGACGAAGACGATCGTTATCCCGTCGCTCTGGCGCTTGATGCTGTTCGCAGCGACCATGCCGCCCAGCCGCATCGGCTCGCCGACGACGGCCTTGCCCGCCTTGATCTCTTCGGGGGTGCGGAAATAGGCCGCCTCGTCGCGCAGCGCGCTCGCGCCGAGCACCCCTGCGCCCGCGACGCCGCCCAGCGCCAGTAGCGCGAGGATCAGTCTTTGATGCTTCGCTTTCATTTACGATCCCTACGCAAAGCGTCGCTGCGTTTCTCGGCCTTCGCCATCGCGCGCCAGCTCGACCACAGCACGATGCCCGTCAGCAGCGCGGTCAGGCCATAGGCCGCCGCGACATAGGCCCATTGGCCGCTCCCGCTGATCACCCCGGTCACGCGTCAGTTCCCTTCATCGTCGGCCAGCCGCCGCAGCCGCGCCGCGACGCGATTGTCGGCGATGATCCGCCGCATCCGCATCAGCACGATGGCGCCGAATAACAGCGAAAAACCCAATACAGTCAATCCCAAAGGCCACAACAGCGCCCCGTCGATGCTCGACCCGCGCAGTGTGATGCTCGGCCCCTGGTGCAGGCTGTTCCACCACACCACGCTGCGGTTGATGATCGGGATGTTGATCGCGCCGACCAGCGCATAGATGGCGGCGCCGCGCGACAGCGTCCCGCCCTGCTTCTGCCCCTCGTCACCATTGGTCAGCGCGATGAAGCCCGCATAGAGGAACAGCAGCACGAGCATCGAAGTCATGCGCCCGTCCCATTCCCACCAGGTGCCCCAGGTCGGCTTGCCCCAGATCGATCCGGTCGCGAGGCACAATGCGGTGAACAGCATCCCCGGAACCGCGATCGCGCGCGCCGCGATGCCCGCGAGCGGGTGGCGCCATACGATTTGCACGAGGCCCGCGATCGCAAGGCTGGTCCAGCCGCCCATGCCGAGCCACGCTGACGGCACATGGACGTAGAGGATACGCGCGGTTTCGCCCTGCTTGTAATCGCCCGGGACCAGCGTCAGCCCCGCCCAGCCGCCGACGAGCAGCAACAGCAGCCCGACGCCGAGCAGCCACGGCGTCAGCGGCTTCGCAATCGCGAGGAATCGGGTGGGATTGGCGTAAGCGTGCATCGGTTCGCGTCGTCTTTAGGTGAGGCCGATTTATCGGTCCAGTGAATTGCCCGGCGCGACCCGGCGGCACTTCTGTCGCCCGCCGCGAACCGAAGGTCAAGCCTCGGGCCGCGTCCAGATCCAGCTTCCGGTCACCCCCGCGACGACGATCGGCACCATCATCCACGGCCAGGGCGAAAAGATCGCCGCAAGCACGATGCTCACCGCAAACATCACGCTCGCGGCGATCTTGCCCTTGCGGCTGATCGCCCCCTTCTCGCGCCACGCGACGATATGATGCCCGAAATGCGGATGGTTCAGCAGCCACGCCTCGAGCCGCGGCGACGAACGCGCGAAACAAAAGGCCGCGAGGATCACGAACGGCACCGTCGGCAACAACGGCAGAAAAGCGCCAATCGCGCCAAGCGCGAGCGACAGCCAGCCGCAAACGAGGTAGAAATGCCGCTTCATCGGGAAGGGCTTAGCGGAATTGGCGGAGCGCGCCAGCCCCGCCACCAATGCATGACGGCTCTGGATTGCTTCGCTTCGCTCGCAATGACGAAGAAATACAAAGCCTCGTCATTGCGAGGAGCGAAGCGACGAAGCAATCCAGGGCGCCACAGCACGGCGGTCCGGATATTTGAGCTTACCCCCGCCCGATCAGCTTCTGCGCCATCCGGTCCGCGACGACCGACGCCGGGGTCCCGCTCGCCTTGCTCTCGGCCCAGATGTCGGCCAGCCGGCCGGGGATCTGGCGAATGCGGCTCTCGACTTCCTCGCGGTTGCTCTGCCCCAGATATTCGAGCGCGACGTTGATGATGCCGCCCGCGTTGATCACATAGTCGGGGGCATAGACGATGCCGCGGTCGTGAACGCGCTGGCCGTCGGCCGCGGTCGCGAGCTGGTTGTTCGCGCCGCCCGCGACGATCGGCACGCGGAGCTTCGCGATGCTTTCCTCGGTCAGGATCGCGCCGAGCGCATTGGGGCTGAGAACGTCGGCCTCAATCTCCATGATCGCCGCCGAATCGGCGAGCTCGGCGTCCAGTTCGTCGGCCAGCGCCTTGGCGCGCGCCAGATTGACGTCGGCGAGCGTCAGGATCGCGCCATCGGCGGCCAGCCGCCGCGCGACGCCGCCGCCGACGCTGCCGACACCCTGGATCGCGACGCGCACGCCATTGGCGCTGTCGGTGCCGAGGCCCTGCTTGATCGCCGCAAGAATACCCAGATAGACGCCGAGCGCGGTCTGCGGACCCGGATCGCCGCCGACCGCGTCGCCCGCGACGGGCAGTCCGCTGACATATTTCGTCTCGTGGGAAATCGCGACGATATCGGCGACCGACATGCCGACATCCTCGGCGGTCACATAAGCACCGCCCAGCGAATCGACCGCACGCCCGAAGGCCGCGAGCATCGCGGGGGTCTTTTCCGCGCCCTCGTTGGCCAGGATCACGCCCTTGGCGCCGCCCATCGGCAGGCCCGCCATGGCGTTCTTGTAGCTCATGCCGCGCGACAGGCGCAGCGCGTCGGTGATCGCGGCCTTGCGCTGCGGATAATGCCAGTACCGCACCCCGCCCGCGCCGGGGCCAAGATGGGTCGAGTGGACCGCGATGACCGCTGTCAGCCCGCTGGCGCGATCGCGGAACATGTGGACATGCTCATGATCGTCGAAATCGGCGAAATCCCAGACAGCAGACATGCGCGACTCCTCGCGTTAGAAAATTACGTAAGCACGTAATAATCCAATAGGGCGCCCAAGTCACCCCATATCCCGCCTCTGCGCGATGTTCATGAAAATGGGGCGACCAACGGGGCTCGAACCCGCGACCTCCGGTACCACAAACCGGCGCTCTAACCAACTGAGCTATGGTCGCCACACGCCGGGCGCAACCGCCTCGACAGCGCGCGGCGATAGGCGCGTGTGTGCGGGTTCGTCAAGCATTGTTCGTGTCACATATGCCGCTTAAAAGTGCCTTATGACCGATAAGATCGTCGATATGGCCACCTCGGGCGCCGACCGCACCGCGCAGCGGCTCGCCGCCGTCCCCGGCATCCGCCGCGCGCCGACTCCGAAGCTGCAACAATATATGCTCGCGCGCTTCCTCGACGCCGCCACCTGCGCCGCACTGATCGAGCGCATCGACCGCGACGTCCGTCCCTCGACGATCGCCGATCCCAATGGCGATGAGGCCTTTCGGACCAGCACCACCTGCGACCTCGACCACCGCGATCCGGTGGTCCGCGCGGTCAACGACCGGCTGCACGCGCTCACCGGCATCCCGCTTCCCTATGGCGAACCGCTGCAGGGCCAGCGCTACGACGTCGGGCAGGAGTTCAAGGCGCACACCGATTTCTTCGACCCGCGCGGCGCCGACTGGGACCAATATTGCGCGATCCCCGGCCAGCGCAGCTGGACCTTGATGATCTATCTCAACGAGCCGCCCGCGGGCGGCGCGACGCGCTTCCTCGCAACCGGCAAGATGCATCAGCCCGAGGCCGGAAAATTGCTCGCCTGGAACAATGTCCGCCCCGACGGCACCACCAACGACGACACGCTGCATCACGGGATGAAGGTGCGCAAGGGCCGCAAATATATCATCACCAAATGGTTCCGTGAACGGCCCTGGCCGTGGGCGGAGGGGGAGCTGGACTGACCCGGCGAGGGAAGCTCCTTCCCCCTCGATGGGGGAAGGAATATCGGGCTAAAAGCCCAACTCAAGGCCCGTTCGTGTCGAGCGAAGTCGAGACACGTGAAGGCACGCACTGCAATGGGTGTCTCGACTACGCTCGACACGAACGGAAAGAGGGGCCAGCTTTCACCGACCCCTCTCCGGAATTACCGCACCAACCGATACTGGAAACTCAGCGTCAGCGTGTTCGCGACCTGCCCGGGCTCGACCGGGGTCGCCTTGGCGTCCATCGCCTGCAGGCGCACCATCGGTGGCATCGGCGGCGGCCCGCCAAAGCTGCCGCCCTCGCTGATCGACACCAGCTCGGCGCCGCGATAGCCCGCGAGCTTCGCATAATCGGCGGCCTTGGCCTCGGCTTCCTTGATCGCCGCGCCGCGCGCGCCGACGAGCTGCGCGTCGGGGTCCTTCATGCCGAACCACGGCCCGTCGATATTGGTGCCGCCCGCGGCGACCAGCGCGTCGAGCAGCGGCCCGATATCGTCGATCTTCGGCGTCGTCGCGCGTACCGTGTTGCTCACCTGATAGCCGATGAAGCGCGGCGGCTGGCCGGGGCCCTGGTTGTTGTAATCATATTGCGGCGACAGGTTGATACCGCTCGTCTGGATATTATCGGCCTTGATCCCGCGCGCCTTGGCGGCGGCGATCAGCTTGTCCATCGCGGCGGCGTTCAGCCGCATCGCCTCGACCGCGGTCGGCGCGGTCGTCGTCACCCCGGCACCCACCGTCGCCTGGTCGGGTCGCGAGCGCACTTCCTCGCTGACGCTGAAGCTCAGGATCGGGCCCTGCACGCTCGCTGTCGTCACCGTCGTACCTCCCTGCTGCGCAAGAACCGGCGTTGCCGCCATCAGTGCCAGTCCACTGGCCATAGCGGTGAGCATATGCTTCGTCATTCTCTTCTCCTGTGACCGGATCCCGGCCGTGATGAACGCCCGCCCCGTAACGCAGACGGAGTGGGCGCGTTCCCGCCTTTGCCCGCACGGCGCTTGCATGATGCTGAACACCTCGGTAGCGCGCCGTTCATCATGGCAGCTCCCATTCTTTCATACGAAGGCCTTGGCCTTGTGCAGGGCAGCGGCTGGCTGTTCCAGGACCTCGACATCTATGTCGGCGAACGCGACCGCCTCGCGCTGATCGGCCGCAACGGCGCGGGCAAGACGACGCTGCTCAAATTGCTCGCGGGCCAAATCGACCCCGACAAGGGCAAGCGCGTCATCGTGCCCGGCACGCATGTCGTGATGCTCGAACAGGAACCCGATTTCCGCGCGTTCGCGACGCTGATGGATTTCGCCGTCGCCGGCGCCGACGCGCCGCCCGAGCATGAGGTCGCCGCGATCGCCGACCAGCTCGGCATCGACATGAGCCGCACCGCCGCCAGCGCCTCGGGCGGCGAGCGCCGCCGCGCCGCGCTGGCACGGGCCTTGGCACAGAACCCCGACGTGCTATTGCTCGACGAGCCGACCAACCATCTCGACCTCGCCGCGATCGACTGGCTCGAATCCTGGCTCGCGCGCTACACCGGCGCGTTTGTAGCGATCAGCCATGACCGGACCTTCCTCACCCGCCTGACGCGCCAGACCCTGTGGCTCGACCGCGGCAGCATCCGCCGCAAGGAAATCGGCTTCGGCGGCTTCGAGGAATGGAGCGACGCCGTCGCCGCAGAAGAAGTCCGCGCCGCACAGCGCCTCGACTCCAAGCTCCGGCTTGAGGCGCATTGGCTCGAACGCGGCGTCACTGCCCGCCGCAAGCGCAACCAGGGCCGGCTCGAAAAGCTCAAGGAAATGCGCGCCACCCGCGCAGCCATGATTGGCGGCCCCGGCGTCGCCAAGCTCGGCCTCGCCAACGACGATGTCCGCTCCAAATCGGTGATCGTCGCCGAAAATGTGTCGATCAGCTTCGGCGACCGCACGATCATCAGGAATTTCGATTTCCGCGTCCAGCGCGGCGACCGCATCGGCATCGTCGGCGCCAATGGCGCGGGCAAGTCGACCCTGCTCAAACTGCTCACCGGCGAGATCGAACCCGACAGCGGCAAGATCACCCTCGCCCCGACGCTCGACGGCATCGTGATCGACCAGCAGCGCAGCCTGCTCTCACCCGAAAAGCGCGTCCGCGACATTCTCGCCGACGGCGGCGACTGGGTCGAGGTGCGCGGGGTGAAGAAGCATATCCAGGGCTATCTGAAAGAATTCCTCTTCGACCCCGGCGTCGTCGAGGCGAGCGTCGGCGCGCTGTCGGGAGGCGAGCGCTCGCGATTGCTGCTCGCGCGAGAATTCGCCCACGAATCGAACCTGCTCGTGCTCGACGAACCGACCAACGACCTCGACCTCGAAACGCTCGACCTCTTGCAGGAAGTCATCGCCGACTATGCCGGCACCGTCCTGCTCGTCAGCCACGACCGCGACTTCCTCGACCGCACCGTCACCGTCACCCTCGGCCTCGACGGCTCGGGCAAGGTCGACATCGTCGCCGGCGGCTATGCCGACTGGGAAGCGAAGCGCGTCAAGCCGACCGCCCCCAAGGCAAAGTCGGCGTCGACCGAAGCGGCCCCACCGCCCCCGCAGGCGCGCAAGAAACTGAGCTACAAGGACCAGCGCGACTACGACCTGCTCCTCGCGCGGATCGAGGCGATCGAGGCCGAAATGGCCGCAATCGAAACCGACCTGTCCGACGGCAACCTCTTCGCCCGCGACCATGCGCGCTTTACCGCGCTGACGGCCAAACTCGAAGCGCTGCGCGAAGAAAAGGCCGCAGCAGAAGATCGCTGGCTCGAGCTGGCGGAGGCGGTAGAAGCGCTTGGCTAATGCCCTTGCGCCGCCACGCGGCTTCTCGCACAACGGCCGTGCGGGACATGGGGGACTCAAATATGGCGGAATATTCGGATCAGCCGGAACTAAAAGGCGTTGGCGGTTGGCTGCTCACTTTCATTATCATTCTGTCGGTCATTTCCCCGATCCGAATTCTTCTGGAAACCGCAAAAATGCTTGCTCTAGATGCGCAGACCGAGGCCCAACTTGGCTCAAGCTGGCAAACCTACTCCCTTTTCTCCTGGGCGCTGGCAGCGGCGACGATCGCATGGGCGTGGTTCTTGGCCTATCGGCTCGCGCGCGTTCACACCCCCGCATCGGTTCGCCTCGTGGTCCGGGGGTTATGGGTATTGGCTTTCGGTCCCATACTTCTGGACCTGATCGTCGCGTGGCTTCTATGGCCCGACTTGATAGCCGCAGGACTCGATGGAACCTATTTCATCGGATTCTTCCAAGCCGCGGTGTTTGCGACCATCTGGTCGCTCTACCTCACGAAATCTAAACGCGTCGAGAACACGTTCGTCGATGACGAATCCGAAGCGCGGAAGATCTTCGGCTGACCCCTCACCCCACGCCATAAAACCGCGCCAGCCGGTCGAGCGCCAACCCCAGCACCAGCTTGCCCGACCGCGCCGGCCACCCCAGCCCCTTCTCCGCGCACCCGATCCCCTCGCCCGCGCAGATCACCCGCCAGCAGATGTCCGCCAGCCCCGGCCCCGCCGCGTCGAGCGCCGCGCGAAAGCGCCGGTGCGCGTCGATCTGCGCCAGCGACGCGTCCGCCGCCTTCGACCCGCCGCGCGTCTTCGCGGGCGCCGCGGCGTCCCAGCGCATCGTCACCCGCGCCGCCAGTCCCGCGCGCTCATAATCGGCGCGCAGCCGTTCCCCCGCCGCCAGTTGCGCCGCGCTCAGATGCCCCCGCGCCGCAAGCCAGGTGATCGGGCTTTCGCCGACATGGACCGTGACATGCCGCATCACCTGCGGCCCCGCCTTGTCCGGATCGAGCCGGTCGTCGGGGTGGATTTGCGTTTCGAACCGGCGCGCCGCCATGCGAGTCTCCTCATCCAAAAGCCATGCTTGACAATGGAATGTTTTTTAGGAAAGAAGAAACCGATTTGGTTATTGCGTAAAATGACGAAGGGGTCGCCATGATCAACAGCATCCGCGCTGTCCGCCGCGCCAAGGGGCTGACTCTCGAGGAAGTCGGGCTGCGGTGCGACCCGCCGACCACCGCGCAGACGATCGGCCGCCTCGAAACCGGCACCCGCACCTTGTCGCTCGTCTGGATGAACCGCATTGCAAAGGCGCTCGGGGTCGAGGCCGCCGAACTGGTGCAACTGCCGCAGGACACGCAGCTCACGATTACCGCCTTGCTGGGCCCCGATGGCGCCGTCGCGCCGACCCGCGTCGAGCAGGCGCTCACCGCCCGGCCCGGCGAGGATATGGTCGCGGTGCGCGTCTCGGCTTCGATCGGCGATTATCGCGCCGGCGACGAAATCTGGTGCCGCAAGCTCGAGGACAATTGGGCCAGTGCCCTCAACCGCGATCTCCTCGTCCCGCGCCCCGCCGGCCGCTTCGTCTTCGCGCGCCTGCTCAACGTCGACGGTGAAAAGCTCCACCTCCTCCCGCTCGGCGCCGGCCAGCGCCAGCAGGTCGTCAGCAACCCGCCCTGGGCCGCGGTTGCGGTGCGGCTGATCCGCAGCCTTTAGTCCACTCCCCGTTTGTCCTGAGCTTGTCGAAGGACCGTCCTTTTCTCGGACGACGAAAGGAAGAACAGTGCTTCGACAAGCTCAGCACGAACAGGCAAGGGGAAGCATATGACCGCCCCCCTGCGCGTCCTCAGCATCGCGACGCTCTTCCCCGATAGCGCACGCCCCAATTTCGGGCTGTTCGTCGAAAAGAGCCTGCGCGCGCTCGCCGCGCAGCCGGGCGTCGACCTCACGATCATCGCCCCCGTCGGCCTCCCGCCCTTCCCGCTGTCGCTCCACCCGCGCTACCGCGCGCTCCGCGATCTCCCGCGGCAGGAAAGCTGGAACGGCCTCACCGTCCATCGCCCGCGCTTTACCCTACTTCCCAGGATCGGGTCGCGCTTCAACCCGGCGCGGATCGCGCGCGCTGTCCTCGCCGCGATCGGCGACCGCCGCTTCGATGTCGTCGACGCGCAATTCTTCTACCCCGACGGCCCGGCAGCGATGCGCGTTGCGGCCGCGCTCGACCTCCCCTTCTCCGCCAAGGCGCGCGGCGCCGATATCAGCCATTTCGGCCATGATCCCGCCACCGCCCCGCAATTGCTCGACGCCGCGCACAAGGCCGCCGCCCTGCTCGCGGTCTCCGAGGCGATGCGCCGCGACATGGCAGCGATCGGCATCGATCCGGCCAAGATCGCGGTCCACCACACAGGCATCGACACCGCGCGTTTCGCGCCCGGCGACCGCGCCGCCGCGCGCGCCGCGCTCGGCATGGACGACGCACCCGCGATCCTCACCGTCGGCGCCCTCATTCCGCGCAAGGGACAGGCGCTGGTGATCGAGGGGCTGCCCGCGCTCCCCGGCGTTCAGTACTGGCTCGCCGGCGCGGGGGAGGAGCAAGGCCGCTACCGCGCGCTGGCCGAACGGCTCGCCGTTGCCGACCGCGTGCATTTCCTCGGCGCGATCGCCAACGCCGAGCTGCCGCAGCTCTACCGCGCCGCCGATGTCGTGGTGATGCCCTCGGCCAGCGAGGGCCTCGCCAACGCCTGGGTCGAGGCGCTTGCCTGCGGCACACCGATCGTGATCAGCGAGGCCGGCGGTGCCGCCGAACTTATCACCTCGCCCGTCGCCGGCCGCATCGTCGACCGCAGCGCCGCCGCCATCGCCGCCGCGGTGAAAGCGATCCTTGCGACCCCGCCCGAGCCCGCTAAGGTTGCCGCGACGCTCGCCGGCCGCTTCGACTGGGACCGCAACGGCCGCGAACTCGCCGCGCACCTCCGCCGCTGCACCCAAAAATAAGGGGGGCCGAGGCCCCCCTTTGATCCTTGCCGGAGATAGCGCCGATCAGACGACCGCGCCGTCGTCCTTCCGCTCGACGCGCTCGCCGCCCATGATCCCGCTCGTGGTGCGCGGGATGAAGCTGTCGGGACCGACCTTCAGCCACACCAGCACCGGCGTCGACATCAGCACCGACGAATAGCCGCCGATGAACACGCCGAACAGCATCGCCGCTGTGAAGCCGAATATCACGTCGGGGCCGAAGATCAGCAGCATGCCGAGCGCCAGCACCATCGCGACGGTCGTCATCACGGTACGCGACAGCGTCTCGTTGATGCTGAGGTTGAGCAGCGGGATGATCTCCATCTTGCGGTATTTTTTGAGATTCTCGCGGATGCGGTCATAAACGACGATCGTGTCGTTCAGCGAATAGCCGACGATCGTCAGCAGCGCCGCGACGCTGTTCAGGTCGAACTGCATCTGCGTCACCGCGAACAGCCCGAAGGTCAGCGACACCTCGTGGAACAGGCGCCCGAGCGCCCCGACCCCGAACTGCCATTCGAAGCGGATCCAGATATAGATCGAGATGCCCAACACCGCGAGCGCGAGGCTCATCGCGCCGGTGCGCAGCAATTCGCCCGACACCTTGCCCGACACGGTTTCCACCGCCCCGGTCTTGGCCGTCGGAAACACCTTGTGAATCCCCGCGACAAGCTTTTCGCCCGCCTTGTCGGCGGCTTCCTTGTCGCCTTCGGGCAACGCGGTACGGATCGAGATCGCCTGGTCCGAACCGAATTGCTGGATCGTCGGTTCGCCGAGGCCGATCTGGCCGACCTTCTCGCGGATCTCGTCGATCTTCGGCATGGTGCCCGAGAATTCGACGCGAACCGACTGGCCGCCGACGAAGTCGACGCCGAGGTTAAGCCCCTTATACGCCACCAGCGCGATCGACACCGCGACAAGGAAAAAGCTCATGAACGAGGCAAATTTCCGCCAGCGCAGGAAATCGATGTTGGTGTCGTCGGGGACGAGTTTCAGCAAGCGCATCTGTCCGCTCCCTTAAATATTGATCGTCGTCGGCCGCGCGCTGCGCAGCCAATGGGCCACGAACATGCGGGTGACGGTGACGGCGGTGAAGACGCTGGTGACGATGCCGATGGTCAGCACCACCGCAAAGCCCTTGATCGGGCCGGAGCCGAACCAGAACATCAGCACCGCGGCGATGACGTTGGTGACGTTGGCGTCGAAAATCGCGCGGCTGGCTTCGGAATAGCCGAGGTCGATCGCCTGGAACACCTTGCGCCCGCGTTTGAGCTCCTCGCGTATTCGCTCGTTGATCAGCACGTTGGCGTCGACCGCCGCGCCGATGGTCAGCACGAAACCCGCAATCCCCGGCAGGGTCAGTGTCGCATTGAACGCCGCCATGATCGCGATGATCAGGAACACGTTAAAGAACAGCGCGATATTGGCGTAGATGCCGAACCGGCCATAGACGACCATCATCAGCACCAGCACCGCGACGGTGGCGATGATGCCCGCGATCACGCCTTTGCGGATCGAATCGGCGCCGAGCTCTGGCGTGACGGTGCGTTCTTCGACGACCTCCATCTTCACCGGCAGCGCGCCCGAACGCAGCGAGATCGCCAACGCGTTCGCGCTCGCCACCGAAAAGCTGCCCGAAATCTGGGCGCTGCCGCCCAGGATCGGTTCGTTGATCGACGGCGCCGACAGCACCTTGCCGTCCAGCACCATCGCGAACCGCTTGCCGACATTCTGTGCGGTCACCTTGGCAAAGGTGCTCGATCCGCCCGAATCGAAACCGATCGACACGACGGGTTCGTTCGATTGCGGGTCGAAACTCTGCTTGGCATTGATCAGCTGTTCGCCGCTGATCATCACCTGGCGGCGCAGCACTTCGAACGTCGCGCCATTGCCTTCGCCTTCGGCATAGGGGACGATCTCGCTGCCCACCGGCACGCGGCCCGCGGCAGCCTCCGCAGGGTCGGCATTGGGATCGACCATGCGGAATTCCAGCCGCGCGGTCTTGCCGATCAATTCCTTCAGCGCTGCCGGATCCTGAAGCCCCGGCACCTGCACGACGACGCGGTCATTGCCTTCGCGGATGATCGTCGGCTCGC
>VFQM010000654.1_pt1 | contig 36399 bp, 35 predicted proteins | sample 3512391 | NCBI WGS metagenome assembly VFQM01 (sample SAMN10412369, study PRJNA504923) | tailings metagenome | isolation source: Replicate 1 from Balatoc abandoned mine | place: Philippines
GGCCCTGACGGTGGAGCTCACCGCCATCAACCAGTATTTCCTGCATGCGCGCATGTACAAGAACTGGGGCCTCGCCGCGCTCGGCAAGCACGAGTACGAGGAATCCATCGAGGAGATGCGCCACGCCGACAAGCTCATCGAGCGCATCCTCTTCCTCGATGGCCTGCCCAATCTGCAGGATCTCGGCAAGCTTCTGATCGGCGAGAACGTGCCCGAATGCATCGCCGGCGACTTGAAGCTGGAGCAGGGAGGCCACAAGCTCTACGTCGAGGCCATCGCCTACTGCGAATCGGTCAAGGACTATGTCTCGCGCGAAATCCTTGCCGACATACTAGAAGACACCGAAGAGCATATCGACTACCTCGAGACCCAGCAGGATCTCATCGGGCAGATGGGCCTGCAGAACTACCTGCAGAGCGCCATGGGCGAGATCAAGAGCTAGGGGGCGTTCGAACCCGCGGGCGCGTGCTGTCCGCGATGGAAAAGGCGGCGGGTCCAGCTCACCACGTCATCCACATAGGTGAACACCACCGGGATCACCAGCAGGCTGAGGAAGGTCGAGGTGATGAGGCCGCCGATGACGACGATGGCCATGGGGGCGCGGAAGCTCGGGTCGGTGCCCAGTCCAATTGCAATCGGCAGCATGCCGGCGCCCATCGCCACCGTGGTCATCACGATGGGGCGCGCGCGCTTGCGGCAGGCGTCCAGCATCGCTTCCCAGCGCGAGAGCCCATGGTCGCGGCGCGCCATGATCACGTAGTCGATGAGCAGGATCGAGTTCTTGGTGGCGATGCCCATCAGCATGACCAGGCCGATCATCGACGGCATCGACAGCGCCGACTGCGTGACGAACAGCGCCAGGAACGCGCCCGGGATCGACAGCACCAGCGCGGCGAGGATGGTCACCGGCTGCACGAAGTCCTTGAACAGCAGCACCAGCACGATGTAGATGCACAGCACGCCGGTGAGCATGGCCAGGCCGAAGCTCGCGAACAGCTCGTTCATGGCCTCGGCGTCGCCGATGGTGGTCTGCATCACGCCGGGCGGCAGGTTGCGGATGCTGGGCAGCGCCAGCGCCTGGCTTTCCACCAGGCCCAGCGGCTGCTGGTTCAATTCGATTTCAAAGTTGATGTTGCGCTGGCGGTCGTAGCGGTCGATCTCGGCCGGGCCGCTGTCGATGCTGAGCGCGGCGACGTTGCCGATCGGCACCGGCCCGTCCTTGCCGGGCACGGTCGTGCGCTCCAGCAATGACAGGTCCTCGCGCGCGCCGGGCGGCAGCTTGACCACGATGGGCACCTGGCGCTGGGAGAGGTTGAGCTTGGGCAGGTCCTGGTCGTAGTCGCCGGCGGTGGCGATGCGCAGGGTGTCGGCGATCGCCGCCGAGGTGACGCCCAGCTCGGCGGCGCGAGCGAAGTCGGGGCGGATCACCAGCTCCGGCCGCACCAGGCTGGCGCTGGTGGTGACGTTGCCGATGCCGGGAATGGTGCGCAGCTGGCGCTCGACTTTCAAGGCATGCTCGGCCAGCGCCTGGCCGTTCTCGCTCACCAGCACCAGCACGTATTTTTCGTTCGAACCACCGAAGCCGACGTTGACGCGCGCGCCGGGCAGCACCGCCAGCGCCTCGCGCAGCTGGCGCTCGACTGCCTGCTTCTTCACGCCGCCGCGCTCGGAGCGGTGGGTGAGGTTGATGGTCAGCGTGGCCTTGCGCACCTCGGCCGCGCCGCGCGGCATGAAGGGGTCGGCACCGGAGGCGCCGCCGCCCACCGCCGTGTACACCAGCTTCACGTGCGGGTTCTGCTGCACGATCCTGCGCGCCTGTTCGGCGACAGCGAGGGTTTCCTCGAAGGTGCTGCCGGGCGGCAGGGAAATGTAGACCTGGGTCTGCGAGAGATCGTCCGGCGGGATGAAACCGGTGGGCAGGAGCGGCACCAGCGCGAAGGAGCCGAAGAAGAACACTGCCGCGGCGATCAGCGTCATCACGCGGTGCTTCAGGCACCACGCCGCCCACTTCAGATAGCGCGCCATCCAGAACGGCTCGCCGTGTTCCTTCTTCGGCCGCCTGAGGAAATAGGCCGCCATCATCGGCGTGAGCATGCGCGCCACCACCAGCGAGAAGAACACCGCGATCGCCGCCGTCCAGCCGAACTGCACGAAGAACTTGCCGGGGATGCCGCTCATGAAGGCGGTGGGCAGGAACACCGCGATCAGCGTGAAGGTGGTGGCGATCACCGCCATGCCGATTTCGTTGGCCGCCTCCATCGCCGCCTGGAACGGCGTCTTGCCCATGCGCAAATGCCGGATGATGTTCTCGACTTCGACGATGGCGTCGTCCACCAGAATGCCGACCACCAGCGACATCGACAGCAGGGTGACCACATTGACCGTGAAGCCCATCAGGTGCATGGCGGCGAAGGCCGGGATCATGGACAGCGGCAGCGCGGTGGCGGAAATCAGCGTGGCGCGCCAGTCGCGCAGGAACAGCCACACCACCAGGACCGCGAGGATGGCGCCCTCGTACATCAGCGCCATCGAGCCGTCGAAATTTTCCTGCACCGGGTCGACGAAGTTGAAGGCCTCGGTGATGGTGATGTCAGGATGCTCGGCCTTGAGCTTTTCCAGCTCGGCGCGCACGCCGTCGGCCACCTCGATCTCGCCCGCGCCGCGGCTGCGGGTGATCTCGAAGCCGACTACGGGCTTACCGTTGAGCAGCGCCGCCTGGCGCCGCTCGGCCACGGTGTCGGTGACGCTGGCGAGCTGGTCGAGCCGCACGCGGCGGCCGTCGGACAGCGCGATGTCCATCGCCGCCAGTTCTTCGGCCGATTGCACGGTGGCGATGGTGCGCACCGACTGTTCGGCGCCGCCCACGTCAGCGCGTCCGCCGGAGGCTTCCTGCTGGACCTGCCTGAGTTGGCGCGAAATGTCGGCCGCGGTCGCGTTCAGCGCCAGCAGCCGCGCGGGATCCAGCTCCACGCGCACCTCGCGCATCACGCCGCCCACGCGCGCCACCGCGCCCACGCCGCGCACGCTGAGCATGCGCTTGGTGACGGTGTTGTCGACGAACCAGGACAACGCCTCGTCGTCCATGCGGGTCGAGGCCACGGTGTAGGTGAGGATGGGCGAGCCGGCCAGGTTGGCCTTGGCGATCACCGGATCGCGCAGCTCGCCCGGCAGGTCGGCGCGGATGCGCGACACCGCGTCGCGCACGTCGTCGACCGCTTCCTGGGTTGGTTTCTCCAGGCGGAATTCCACGGTCACGGTGGCGGTGCCGTCCTGGATCTTGGTGTAGATGTGCTTGATGCCCTGCAGCGTGGCGACCGAGTTCTCGATCTTGCGCGCGACCTCGGTTTCCATCTGCGCGGGCGCTGCACCCTGCAGCGTCGCCGTCACCGTCACCGTCGGCAGATCGATGTCCGGGAACTGCTGGATCTTCATGGCCTTGAACGACCACAGTCCGGCGAGCGTGAGCATGACGAACAAGAGGATCGTCGGGATAGGGTTCTTGATGGACCAGGAGGAGACGTTCATGGCGGGCATGCGGGTTTGCCTGCGGGCGCGGCGCGCTTATCGCGGCCCGGGGGCAGCAGGCGCGCTGACCACGCGCACGATGTCGCCGTCGGCCAGGAAGCCCGCGCCGCTTGCCACCACCTGCGCGTCGGCGGCGAGGCCGGTGGTGATCTCGATCTGCTCGCCCAGCCGGCGGCCCACCGTCACCTTGGTCTGCGCCACGCGATCCTTGCCTTCCAGGCGGAACACGTAGGAAAAACCTTCGCGCAGCAGCACCGCCGACTGCGGCAGGGCCAGCGCCGGGGCGCGGCCCAGCTCGAATTCGCCGCGCGCGAAGCTGCCGGCGCGCAGTGTGCCGCCGGCTTCGGCCGGCAGGTCGACGTAGACGATGCCGTTGAGCGTTTGCGGGTCCACCGTGGGCGCGACCATGCGCACGCGGCCTTGCACGCGTGCGCCGTTCGGTGCGGTCAGCGCGGCGGTGACGCCAGGCCTGATCTTGCCGAGCTCGGATGCGCCCACCTCGGCACGCCATTCCAGGCGGCCGCCGCGGATCAGGCGAAACAGTTCCATGCCAGGCTGCGCCAGCGAGCCCACCGTGGCGGTGCGCGCCGAAATCACCCCGGCATCGGGCGCGCGCACATGGGTTTGCGCAATGCGCACCTCGTCCGCCTGCAGCTTCGCGCGCGCGGCGTTCAGGCGCGCATGCGCCGTCTTTTCGGCGGTCAGATACTGGTTGATCTGCTGCGCGCTCAAGAACCCGGTCTGCTGATACTTGCGCGCGCGGTCGCCGTTGGCGACGGCCTCGGCCAGCAGCGCTTCGGCTTCCGCCACCGCAGCCCTGGACTGCGCGAGATCGGCCGCCACCGTGTCGCTGGCGATGCGCGCCAGCACCTGGCCCTTCGCCACGCGGTCGCCTACGTTCACCCGCACCTCGGTGAGGCGCAGGTTGCCGATTTCGGGGCCGATCACCGCTTCCTGCCAGGCGGCGATGTTGCCGTTGGCCTGCAGTACCTGCGGCCATTCGACTTGCTGCGGAGTGACGAGGCTGACGCTCAGCGCCGGCTTGGCAGCGGCCGTGCCAGGGGGCTCGGCAGGCTGGCCGTCGCCCTTGCCGCAGGCTGCGAGCACGGGGAGCAAAAGGAGCAGGAGCAGGGAACGCATGATGGGTCGGATGAGGGAACCGGCCAATAGCATAAACGAAGCCGGGCGAGGAATGCGCGAGAAGCGCATTTATAAAGCCGGAGCAGCCTTTTCATCATGGAGACCAAGTTGCAATCATGCCCGCTGGATGGCCGGTCAAGGCCGATTGACACAAGGCAAATCACGCCGAAATCCGTGCTTTTGTGAGTTGATGACCTAAGCTTGAACCATGGCCCGGTTTCGGACCGCACGCACGTATCGCAATGTACAAGGAGCCACGCATGGAAAAGGATGTATCCCAGTATTCCGACCTGATCGCCGCCTATGCCACCGAAATCGGGGTCAAGATCCTCGCCGCCATCGCTTTCTGGATAATCGGCCGCTGGCTGATCGGCCTGGCCGGGCGCATGCTGCAGCGCGTGCTGGCGCAACAGAAGGTCGACCCCACCCTGATGCGCTACATCGGCAGCTTCGTCGCGGTCACGCTCAACATCGTGCTGGTGGTCGCCATCCTGGGCTACTTTGGCGTGCAGACCACGACCTTCGCCGCCCTGGTCGCCGGCATCGGCATCGCCATCGGCGCGGCCTGGGGCGGCTTGCTGTCCAACTTCGCGGCAGGTGCCTTCCTCATCGTGCTGAAACCGTTCAAGGTGGGGGATTTCATCACTGCGGGCGGGGTCACCGGCACGGTCAAGGAAATCGGGCTGTTCGCCACGGGGCTCGATACCCCCGACAACGTGTTCACCATCATCGGTAACAGCAAGATATTCAGCGACACCATCCAGAATTTCAGCACCAACCCGTTTCGCCGCGTCGAACTCAAGTGCCAGCTTGCGGGCGGCGCCGATCATGTCGCGGCCATGCAGCTGCTGCGGGAGAAACTGCAGGCGATCCCGAATGTCGTGGCCGAACCGGCGGTGGAAGTCGACATTCTCGAATTCAACCTGGTCGGCCCGGTGCTCGCCGTGCGCCCCTTCTGCCATACTGACCATTACTGGCAGGTGTACTTTGACGGCAACCGCGTCATCCGCGAGGCTTTGGCCGATGCCGGCTTCCCTGCGCCGATGCCGGCCCAGCTCATGCTGACCCGGAACGCCTAGCCCCGGAATGCCTAGACCCGGAACGCCTGGACTCGACGAAGCCGCTCCGGCTGCATGGCGGCGCGGAGGCAAAAAAGCCGTCCAATCCGGATTTTTGCCTGTGTCGCCGCCCCTCGAACAGGAACCAATTCATGCAAGGCCGTGTCCTTGTGAGGAGTTGAGTTTCAGGACGTGAAGGAAAAGGACTTGGCATGAAGCGCAGAATTTACCAGGCCATGATCGCAGGCCTGCTTGTTCCCGCCGTCTGGGCCGGGCCGCCGGCACCGGCCGTCGACGTCTACAAGAGTCCGACCTGCGGCTGCTGCAGCAAGTGGATCGACCATCTCGAGGCCAATGGCTTTACGGTGCGCAGCCACGATACCCGCGACGTGGTGCAGCACAAGATCCGCCTGGGCATTCCGCAGGGCTACGATTCCTGCCATACCGCCGAGGTGGGCGGCTATGTGATCGAGGGCCACGTGCCGGCCAAGGACATCAAGCGCCTGCTGAAGGAGAAACCGCAGGCGCGCGGGCTGACGGTGCCGGGTATGCCGATCGGCTCGCCCGGCATGGAGCAGGGCGGCCACAAGGATGTGTACGACGTGATCCTGCTGGGCAAGGACGGCAAGCCGCGGGTGTATTCGCGGTATTGAAAGACGCCCAGACAGCAAGCCGCCGACCGGGCGGCTTTTTTTGTCGGGCAGGCTGTTGGCGGGGCCGCCGCCACCCGGCGGCCTTGTTCACTGGCTGAGCGTACGCTGGGTGGCGGGCTGCTCAGGGTAGCCGGCGTAGCTGTCCTGCACGTTGCGGCGGACTTCGACTTGTGTCTCGTAGAGTTTCATTTCGGCCGGTTTGGTCGGCGTGATGACGAGTTCATAGTCGCCGGCCTCGGCTGGATTTAGCATCAGCATGTTCTGCAGGAGGTAGCGCGAGCCTTGCGGCGAATCGACCGAACCGGTGTGGTTGAGATTGAACTGGCTTGAGGCGACGGCCTGGCCGTTGCGACTCAGCAGGGCGCGGTAGCCGTTCCACTTGCTGAACTCTGAGGGATCGTCGCCGTGGCGGGCATGAAAGTTGATCGCGACTGGCGCCATGTCCGGCGTCAGGGAAAGGGTGACCGGGCCGTAACCGCCTGTTTCGTTTTCGCTGACGGCGAGGGTTTGCACGGCTTCGCCGGTGACGATTCTTTCACAGCCCAGCAGGGCCAGCGCCGCAGCCGCGAAGGCGAAGACGAGTGCATTCCGGGGCGCAATCATGACGGGTCTCCTTGGGTTCGATGTGACAAAGTGGACGGCACACCCTGATTCATAGCGCGTCAAAGGCGCTGCTGCAAATCAGGCAGGGCATTCATTCGGCAGCCGGCGTTCAGTTTTCCTCCACAAACCCAAACGCCTTGTCGTGCACATAGACCAGCTTGCAGGGCTCGATGTATTTGGCGTCATGGATGCGTCCGCCCCGGATGTAGCCGGTGTCACCCTTGTTCAGGATCAGCGGGGCGCCGTCGGCGACCAGGCCGCTGTCTGTCCGGATGAAAAACTGTACCGCCATTTTCCCTTCGACGACCACGGTCATGTCATCGCCGGGGTGGGAATGCGGCGGCTCGGCGCTGCCGGCTTCCCATTGTTCCAGCATCACCTCCACGCCGTCGGGGTTGGTGGGGAAAGTGGTGCGCACGGTAAAGCCTGCGGGCGCGTCGGGCGCGCTGACATGGTTTTGCCAGATGGCGCTGGTGGCCGAGGTGAGAGGGGTGGATTTGGCCATTTTTTTCCTGTGGCGTGATGGGCTTCCGGGCAATTATAAGGGCCAGGTTAAAAGGAACGGCTGCGGGTTGGTTTGCTTTCATTCCACAATGTAAAAAAGCCGCCCGATTGGGCGGCTTGATCATTCGATATCCCACCACTGTCCAGCGTGAAGCCGGTTTTAATGAACGTTCAGCGGGTTGGGGTGGGCGGGCCCTTCTTTCCGTTCTTCGGCCAGTATCCGCTTGGCAAGCGCAACAGCATGCTCGTCCGATTTGGATTCGCTCCAGTGGAAGTCGTGTTGCTCCTGCTTCCAGGCCTCTGCGACCGCTTGCAGCGAAGCGTCGCCGCCGTTTCGGTGTGTCCTGATTTGCATGGTCATCACCTCCTTTCATGCAGATTCGTTTTATAGCTGCCGGGGCGTGAATAACAACTGTTTTCAAAGTGGGGAATTAGGGGGCTGGGCCTTGTTCGAACGGGATCGCCGCAAGACAGTGGCGGCGCAACGAAAAAGCCGCCCGGTCGGGCGGCTTCGTCCTTCGCTTTTCCGCCGCTTTTCGGCGGGCTGGCGTCAATGCATGTTCAGCGGGTTCGGGACGATGGGCCCTGCTTTCTTGTCCGCGGCTTGCAGGCGCCTTACCAGCGCAATGGTTTGCGTGTCGAGGGCGGATTCGCTCAAGGGGAAATCATGCTCCTCTTTTTTCCAGGCGTCTGCCACTTCATCGAGTGAGGCATTGCCGCCATTTCTGTGTGTTCTGATCTGCATGATTCGTACCTCTATATGGGGAAACACCTGTTATACGCGCTTGGGCCTGGATAACAACCGCTTTGCAGACGGGGGATTGGATGCTTTCTGTTTGACGGGCCTTCGTGGCGCGGTGTGCAGCGTCGTGGCGGTCCTTGTGGCCTGCCTCCGAAGCATGGGCTGGGGGCGCGATGCCGTGTGGTCGCGTTTCGCGCCGGAATGAGTGCGGAGGGCTCGAAAACTGTCCGGCCCGGGCCGGAACCGGGGCAATCCCGCCGTGGGGCCTCGTCGACGCCTCTGTCTTCACTGCGCATTCATTCCGCCGCACAAAAAACAACCCGGATGAAAGCCCGCCTACTTGCTGCTGCGGAACATCGGCGCGAGGTAGCGTCCGGTGTGGCTGGCCGGGTTGGCGGCGACGTCTTCCGGCGTGCCGGCGGCGATGATCTGACCGCCGCCCGCGCCGCCCTCGGGGCCGAGATCGATGAGCCAGTCGGCAGTCTTGACGACATCGAGGTTGTGCTCGATCACGACCACACTGTTGCCCTGGTCGGTGAGGCGGTGCAGCACCTTCAGCAGCAGTTCGATGTCGGCGAAATGCAGGCCGGTGGTGGGCTCGTCGAGGATGTAGAGTGTGCGGCCGGTGTCGCGCTTCGACAATTCCAGCGACAGCTTGACGCGTTGCGCTTCGCCGCCCGAGAGCGTGGTGGCGGACTGGCCGAGTTGCACGTAGCCCAGGCCGACATCCATCAGGGTCTGCAGCTTCTTGGCCACCGCGGGTACTGCGGCGAAGAACTCCAGCGCTTCTTCCACGGTGAAGTCGAGCACGTCGTGGATGGTCTTGCCCTTGTACTGTATCTCCAGGGTCTCGCGGTTGTAGCGCAGGCCGTGGCAGACGTCGCAGGGCACGTAGATGTCGGGCAGGAAATGCATTTCCACCTTGATCACGCCGTCGCCCTGGCAGGCTTCGCAGCGACCGCCCTTGACGTTGAAGGAGAAGCGCCCCGGGCCGTAGCCGCGGGTGCGCGCTTCCGGCACGCCCGCAAACAATTCACGGATCGGCGTGAACAGGCCGGTATAAGTAGCCGGGTTGGAGCGCGGCGTGCGGCCGATGGGCGACTGGTCGACGTTGATGACCTTGTCGAAGAATTCCAGCCCCTCGATGTCGGCATGGGGCGCGGGCTCCTCGGTCGAGCCGTACAGGTGGCGCGCCACGGCGTTGTAGAGGGTGTCGTTGATGAGCGTGGACTTGCCCGAGCCGGACACGCCGGTGATGCACACGAACAGGCCGATGGGCAGTTCCAGGCTGACGTTCTTGAGGTTGTTGCCGGTGGCGCCATTGAGCCGCAGCATTCTTTCCGGGTCGGCCTTGCGGCGCTTTTTCGGCACCGCGATCTGCTTCTTGCCGGAAAGGTACTTGCCGGTGAGCGAGGCCGGATTGTCCTGTACTTCCACCGGGGTGCCGTAGGCTACCACTTCGCCGCCGTGCTCGCCCGCGCCTGGGCCCATGTCGACCACGTAGTCCGCGCTGCGGATGGCGTCTTCGTCGTGCTCCACCACCAGCACCGAGTTGCCGAGGTCGCGCAGGTGCTTCAGGGTGTCGAGCAGACGGTCGTTGTCGCGCTGGTGCAGGCCGATCGATGGCTCGTCCAGCACGTACATGACGCCGGTGAGACCGGAGCCGATCTGCGAGGCCAGTCTGATCCTTTGCGCCTCGCCGCCTGACAGGGTGTCGGCCGAGCGGTTGAGCGACAGGTAATCCAGCCCGACGTTGACCAGGAAGCCGAGGCGCGCGTTGATTTCCTTGACGATGCGTTCCGCCACCTGGGCGCGGTGGCCGGACAGTGCCAGGCCGTCGAAAAAGGCGCGCGCGTTCTTCAGCGGCCAGCCGCTGATGGCGTGCAGGGTCTCGCCGCCGATGAACACGTTGCGCGCTTCTTCGCGCAGCCTTGAGCCTTCGCACTTCGGGCAGGGGCGGGTGTTGAGGTATTTCGCCAGTTCCTCGCGCACGGCGAGCGAGTCGGTTTCCTTGTAGCGCCGCTCCATGTTCTTCACGATGCCTTCGAAGGCATGCTTGCGCGTGGTGAAACCGCCCTTTTCGCCCAGGTGCTTGAAGGGGATGACTTCCTTGCCGGAGCCGTTGAGGATGACGTCCTGCACGCGCTCGGGCAGTTCCTCGAAGGGCTTGTCGAGGTCGAAGCCGTAGTGCAGGGCCAGGCTTTGCAGCATCTGGTAATAGAAATGGTTGCGCCGGTCCCAGCCCTTGATGGCGCCGGCGGCCAGCGACAGGTGCGGGAAGGACACCACGCGCTCGGGGTCGAAGAAAGTTACCGCGCCGAGGCCGTCGCAATGCGGGCAGGCGCCCATGGGGTTGTTAAAGGAAAATAATCTGGGTTCCAACTCGGGCAGGGCATAGTCGCATACCGGGCAGGCGAACTTGGCGGAGAACAGGTGCTCCCCGGCGGAATCCATTTCCACCGCCAGGGCGCGGCCATCGGCATGGCGCAGGGCGGTCTCGAAGGATTCGGCCAGGCGCTGCTTGGCATCCGTGCGCACCTTGAGGCGGTCCACCACCACTTCGATGGTGTGCTTCTTGTTCTTGTCGAGCTTGGGCACTTCGGAGATTTCATAGACCTTGCCATCCACCCTGACGCGCACGAAGCCCTGCGCCTGCAGCTCTGCGAACAGGTCGAGGTTCTCGCCCTTGCGGCCCACGACCAGGGGCGCCAGGATCATGAGCTTGGTATCTTCCGGCAGGGACAGCACCTGGTCGACCATCTGCGACACGGTCATCGCGGCGAGCGGAATTTCGTGTTCGGGGCAGCGCGGCTCGCCGGCGCGCGCGAACAGCAGGCGCAGGTAGTCGTGGATCTCGGTGACGGTGCCCACGGTCGAGCGCGGGTTGTGGCTGGTGGCCTTCTGCTCGATGGAAATGGCCGGCGACAGGCCCTCGATCAGGTCGACATCGGGCTTTTCCATCATCTGCAGGAACTGGCGCGCGTAGGCTGACAGCGACTCGACGTAGCGGCGCTGGCCCTCGGCGTAGAGGGTGTCGAAGGCGAGCGAGGACTTGCCCGAACCCGACAGGCCGGTAATGACCACGAGCCGGTTTCGCGGGATGTCGAGGCTGATGTTCTTGAGGTTGTGGGTGCGGGCGCCCCGCACGCGGATGTATTCCATTTGGACGGCTAAAAGGAGCTTGGGCAACCTGTTAATATACGGCATTTCGCATCTGCTTCGCGCCCCCGGTTTTGCCCTTGGAAAATCCCGACAAACTGACCTCCGTCGAAAAGCGCGCCACCATTGGCCTGGCGTCGATTTTCGCGCTGCGCATGCTGGGCATGTTCCTGATCCTGCCCGTGTTCGCCCTCTACGCCCCGACCCTGCCGGGCGGGAACGACCACTTCCTGGTTGGCATGGCGCTCGGCATCTACGGCCTGACCCAGGGCATCTTTCAACTGCCTTTCGGCATGCTGTCCGACCGCATTGGCCGCAAGAAGGTGATCGTGTTCGGGCTGGTGGTGTTCGCCGTGGGCAGTTTCGTCGCCGCCTTCGCCACCAACATCTACTGGGTGATCGCGGGCCGCGTGATCCAGGGCGCCGGGGCGATTTCCGCCGCGGTCACGGCGATGCTGGCCGACATGACGCGGGAAGAGCACCGCACCAAGGCCATGGCCGTGATCGGCATGAGCATCGGCCTGACCTTCGCCCTGTCGCTGGTGGTGGGGCCGGTGCTCGATCGCGCCATCGGCGTGCCGGGCATTTTCGCGCTCACCGGCATCCTGGCGGTGCTGGCGATCTGGGTGATCCTGAGCTACGTGCCCGACCCGCCTCCGGCGCATTTCCACGGCGACGCCGAGGCCAATCCGGCGCGGCTCTCGGACGTGCTGCGCGATGGCCAGCTGTTGCGCCTCAATTACGGCATTTTCGCCCTGCACGCGGCGCAGATGGCCATGTTCGTGGCAGTGCCGGTAATGCTGGCGCAGGGCGCCGGCCTGCCTCCCGACCAGCACTGGTGGGTCTACCTGTCGGTGCTGCTGCTGTCCTTCGTGTTCATGGTGCCGGCCATCATCGTCGGCGAGAAGCGCGACAAGCTGAAACCCATCTTCATCGGCTCGGTGGCGCTGATGCTGGTGGCGCAGATGAGCCTGATGAGCGTGCAGCACTCGCTGTTCTGGCTGGGCGTCGCGCTGCTGGCTTACTTCATCGCCTTCAACATCCTCGAGGCCAGCCTGCCTTCGCTGATTTCCAAGCTGGCGCCGGCGAGCGCCAAGGGGACGGCCATGGGGGTTTACAATACCGCCCAGGCGCTGGGCCTGTTTGCCGGCGGCGCCGCTGGCGGCTGGCTTGCCCAGAAATACGGCTTTGCCGAGCTGTTCGGCTTCTGCGGCGTGCTGATGGGCATCTGGCTGCTGGCGACCTGGGGCATGCGCACGCCGCCGGCGGTGCGTACCTGCATGTACAAGGTGGAAGGCCTGGACGAGGCCAGTGCGGCGCTGCTGAAAAGCGAACTGGCGGCGCTTTCCGGGGTAAGGGAAGTGGCGGTCATGGCCGATGAAGGCATGGCTGTCCTGAAGGTGGCGAAAAGCGGCTGGGACGAAGCGGCCGCCCTGCAATTGATCAAAGGGGAAACTTAAATGGCATCGATCAACAAGGTCATACTCATCGGCAATCTCGGCGCCGACCCGGAAGTGCGCTACCTGCCCTCGGGCGACGCGGTGGCGAATCTGTCCATCGCCACCACCGACAAGTACAAGGACCGCAGCGGCGAAATGCAGGAAGCCACCGAATGGCATCGCGTTTCCTTCTTCGGCAAGACCGCCGAGATCTGCGGCCAGTATCTGAAGAAGGGCAGCCAGGTCTATGTCGAGGGCTCGATCCGCACCCGCAAATGGCAGGACAAGGAAGGCAACGACCGCTACACCACCGAGATCCGCGGCGACCGCATGCAGATGCTGGGCGGACGCGGCATGAGCGGGGGCTCGGCCGACATGGACAGCGCACCGCGCGCCGCCAGCCGCCCGAGTTCCGGCGGCTCCCCTGCGCCGGCCCGCGCACCGGCGGGAAGCTCCTTCGACGACCTCGAGGACGACATCCCGTTCTGACGCGCCGGCACCCCAGCAAATACGAATAATGAAACTGCGGAGTTTGGGGTTGGCCTTGGCTGCACTGGCCATGCCGGTGCACGCCGCCACGCTCACGGAAACCGATTTCCTCGACGAGCTGCCGGTGGTGCTTTCCGCTTCGCGCCTTTCCCAGCCGCTGTCGCGCTCGCCCGCGGCCGTCACCGTGATCGACCGGGACATGATCCGCGCCTCCGGTTTTCGCGACATTCCCGACTTGTTGCGCCTGGTGCCCGGTTTCAACGTGGCCTACACCCGCGACAATTCCTGGGGGGTGGGCTACCACGGCATGGCCGATGCCCACTCGCGCCGCATGCAGGTGCTGATCGACGGGCGCTCGGTCTACCTGCCGGGCTTCGGCCAGGTGCCCTGGGCCTCGCTGCCGCTCGCGATCGAGGATGTCGAGCGCATCGAGGTGGTGCGCGGACCCAACGCCGCGACCTACGGCGCCAACGCCTTCTTCGGCGTCATCAACATCATCACCCGCGATCCGGCGCAGGCCGCGGGCCTGCATGTTTCCGCGCAGGCGGGCGAGCAGGGCAACGGTGGCGTGCTGATGCGGCATGGCGGCGGCAGCGACGATTTCCGCTACCGGCTGTCGCTGTCCGAGCAGCGGCGCGACCGCTTCGACGCGCAGGCGGAAAAGACCACCACGCGCCATGTCGACTTCAGGGGGGACTATCGCCTTTCCGCCAGCGACGAACTCACGGTCAACTTCGCCGCCAGCCGCGGCGACTGGCGGCAGGGCCGGGCCGGCGACCCGTTCGAGCCGATACGCGAGCTCGACGTCGGCAGCGAGCATTTCCAGGCCAGGTTCAAGCGCGTGGTCGACCCGGACACCGAGTGGTCGCTGCAGTTCTATCACATCCGTCACTACACCGACGACGGCTTCACCGTCAGCGGCTATCCGCTGATCCCGGGGCCGCCGCCGGCCATGTTCGTCGACATTCCCTTCGATCTCGGGCAGACCCAGTGGCGCGAGGATGTCGAGTTCCAGATGATCACCGGACTGAACGACAGCGCCCGCCTGGTATGGGGCGCCGAGGCGCGCTGGGAAGGGGTCGATGCGCCGGATTACATCCGTGGCAAGGACAGGCGCAGCGGCACCCTCTACCGGCTGTTCGGCAACATCGAGTGGACGCCCTCGCCGGACTGGACCGTCAACGGCGGGATCATGGCCGAACATCATTACTATAGCGGCATCGACCTTTCGCCGCGCCTTGCGGTGAATTACGCCATCGCGCCGGACCATTCGCTGCGCGCGTCGGTCAGCCAGGCATACCGCTCGCCGACCTTCTTCGAGATGGAGGGCGATGTGCGCTACTACTCCAGCACGGGCGTGTTCCTTTCGCAGATGTATGTGCCGGCAGACGACTTGCAGCCCGAAAAGCTGCTGTCGCGCGAACTGGGCTATGTCGGCCACGTGCGCGCACTGAACCTGCGCATCGACGCACGCCTGTTCAGCGACCGGGTGCGCAAGGTGGTGGGCGGCAGGGATCTCGATCCGGGACCGGGCCGGACATACCAGGCCGACAACATGACCCATGCAGACATACGCGGCGCGGATGTCCAGTTGCACTGGCAGCCGCGCGAGAACATCGACCTGATCCTGAACTATGCGCGGGTGCACATCGACTCCAATGACGAGGATATCGGCCTGTCGGCCCCGCGTCACAATTTTTCGGCACTGGGCATCTGGCGCCTGGCCGATGGCTGGGAGGCGAGCGCCGGGCTCTATCGGGTGGGCTACATGAAATGGCTGGATGACGGCGACGATGCGGCGGAGTACACGCGTGTCGATGCGCGGCTGGCGCGGCGCTGGCAATGGCAGGGCCACCGGCTGGAACTGTCGCTGGTGGGGCAGAATCTCGGCGGCGAGCGCTATGCCGAGTTCCGCCCCGACAACCTGTTCGACAGGCGCGCCTGGGTGGGCCTGGGCCTTGACTGGTAGGACGGGCTGAAGGGATGTAGCATCCCGTCGAGGACGGCGATTCCCCTGCGGGAATTCGACTCACAAGGATAACAGGGCAGGATGAAGGGACTTCGGGGGCTCCTGGCGGGCGTGTGTGCACTGGCGTTGCCGGTGCATGCGGCCGCGCTCACGGAAAGCGATTTCCTCGACGAACTGCCGGTGGTGCTGACCGTGTCCAGGATGGCCCAGCCGCTGCAGGACACCCCTTCGTCGGTGACCGTGATCGACCAGGACATGATCCGCGCTTCCGGCTATCAGGACATCCCCGATCTATTGCGCCTGGTGCCCGGTTTCTCCGTGGCCTATACCCGCGAAAACACCTATGCCGTCGGCTACCACGGCTTCGCTGACGCCTACTCGCGCCGCTTCCAGGTGCTGGTGGACGGCCGCTCGATCTACAGCCCGCATTACGGCGCCGTCGACTGGGGCACCCTGCCGCTGGCGGTGGAGGACATCGAGCGCATCGAGGTGGTGCGCGGCCCCAACGCCGCGGTATACGGCGCAAACGCCTTTTTCGCCATCATCAACATCGTTTCCAGGGATCCCACCCAGACCCGCGGCAGGCTGGCGAGCGTGATGGCGGGCGAACAGAACATGGCCGGCGCCGTGCTGCGCTACGGCGGCGGCGAAGATAGGCTGCGCTACCGCTTGACCCTGTCCAGCCAGCATCGCGACCGCTTCGAGAAAACCTACTTCGACCGCACCAATGACAGGCGCACGGATTATTACGAGCGTACCTACACGCGTTTTTTCAACGGCCGCTGGGATTACCAGCTGACGAACACCGACGAGCTTTCCGCGCAGATCGGACTGACCGGCGGCAACTGGAACGGGGGCAGCGAGCGTCATGCGGAGGAAAGCCGCTCGTCCGAGCCCCTCGACGGACATGTACAACTGCGCTTTGCGCGCGTGCTGAGCGCGGACGAGGGCTGGAACGTGCAGTTCAGCCACAGCTACAACGACAACGGCCAGGCAAACTTCGTTGCGCCCTTCGACTCGCGCAACTATTCCGCGGACATCGCCGTCCATCCGGATCTCGAACAATGGCGCACCCAGCTCGATTTTTCCTCCACGCACAGGCTGGCGCCGGCCCTGCGGCTGGCGTGGGGCGGGGAGCTGCGCCATGAGGCCGTGCGCAGCCTGGGCTTCTACGGCCCCGCGACACGCAGAACGGCACGCTGGCCAGCCTGTACGCCCATGCCGAGTGGCAGGCGGGAACGAACTGGCTGGTGCAGGGCGGCGCCCAGGCCGGCCATCACTATTTCACCGGCTTCGAGGTCTCTCCGCGCCTGGCGGTGAGCTACCGGATCAACCCCCGGCATACCCTGCGCTGGGCGGTTGCGCGCGCGACCCGCTCGCCGACATTCTACGAGCACGACGGCAACCACGGTTTCCGCAATCTGGCGGGGGAGATGGTCGACCAGTACGTGATCCCGTCCAGGGGCCTGGACCCGGAAACCAACACTTCGGTGGAAATGGGCTACCTGGGACTGTGGCCGGAATGGGGCGCGCAACTCGACCTAAGGCTGTGCCGCGACCACGTCACCGACTATATCGGGCAGACGAGCTACCGGCTGCTGCGCAGCTTCGGCGCGGGCGAGTCCTACAACGACAAGTATTTCCAGTACCTCAACCGCGGCACGCTCGACGTCACCGGCCTCGATGCCCAGCTCACCTGGAAACCGCACCCGGACTTCTCGCTGCACCTGGCGCAGTCCTTCGCCCACGTCGATGCCAGCCATGACACCGCCGACGACGACATGCCGGAGTCCGCACCGGACTGGACCACCAGCGTGCTGGCCAACTGGCGCATCGGCGGCGGGTTCAGCCTGTCTGCCGCCGTCTACCATACCGACCGCATGATGTGGCTGACCGAGGGCGACCACACCAGCCGCTACACCCGCGCTGACCTGCGCCTGGCGCGGCAGTTCAGGCTGGACGGCATGGAGGCGGAATGGGCGCTGGGCGTGCAGAACGCGGGCGACGACTACCAGGAATTCCGTCGCGAGAACGTCTTCGGGCGCCGCGCCTACGGCAGCCTGCGCCTGGCCTGGTAGCGGCCGGCGAAAAATGCCGGACGGGCCGTATAAGCCAATGCTTATAAAAGGATTTCTGGTGTAAAATCGACGGCAATTCAACTCGTTCCAGGAGTAAATCATGCCGATTTATGCCTATGCCTGTTCCGCCTGCGGCCATGCCGAGGACGTGATGCAGAAAATGTCCGATGCTCCGCTGAGCACCTGCCCCAAGTGCGGTGCGGACAGCTTCGCCAAGCAGATCACCGCGGCCGGCTTCGCCCTCAAGGGCAGCGGCTGGTACGCCACCGACTTCAAGGGCGGCGCCAAGCCGGCCGAGAAGAAGGAGGAAGTGCCGGCGCCCGCCTGCGGCAGCGGCGGCTGCGGCGCCTGTTCCTGACGCGCGCCGGGAGCGGACGACAGAGGGCGGCTTTCATGCCGCCCCTATTGTTTGAAGCTGCTTGTTCATGAAGCGATATTTCATTACCGGATTGCTGATCTGGGTGCCCCTGGTCATCACCCTGTGGGTGCTGGACCTGCTCATCGGCACCATGGACCAGAGCCTGCAACTGCTGCCCGAGAACTGGCTGCCGCAGGCCTGGCTGGGGTTCCGCGTCCCGGGCATGGGCGTCATCCTCACCCTGGTAGTGATCTTCGTCACCGGCCTCGCCGCGGCCAACATCATCGGCCAGCGCCTGGTGGATTTCTGGGAAGGCTTCCTGCTGCGCATCCCGGTGGTGAAGACCATCTACAACAGCGTCAAGCAGGTGTCCGACACGCTGCTGGCGAGCGATAGCCACGCGTTCAGAAAGGTGCTGCTGGTGCGTTATCCGCACCCCGAGGCCTGGTCGATCGCATTCCAGACCAAGCTGCCCGAGACGGCGTCCAGAATGCTTGCGGACGAGCATGTGGCGGTATTCATCCCCACGGCGCCGAGTCCGGTCAACGGGTTTTATTTCTTCGTCAAGAAAAGCGAGACCATCGAACTCGACATGAGCGTGGACATGGCGCTGAAGATCATCGTCTCCATGGGCGTGGCGACCGACGGGGGCGCAAAACCCGATAAACTGCGTTCGCGCTTTGCCGGCAATCAATAAACTGGATAGATAGACAACATGATGCGTACTCATACCTGCGGCGAAGTCAACGCCGCGCACATCGGCCAAACCGTCACCTTCTGCGGCTGGGCGCACCGCCGCCGCGACCACGGCGGGGTGATCTTCATCGACCTCAGGGACCGCTACGGCCTGGTGCAGATCGTGTGCGATCCGGACATGGGCGAAGACTTCAGGCATGCCGAGGCCGTGCGCAACGAGTTCGTGCTGCGCATCACCGGCAAGGTGCGCGCCCGCCCCGAGGGCACCGCCAACGCCAACCTCGCCACCGGTGAGATCGAGGTGCTGGCGAAACAGATCGAGGTGCTGAACGCCGCGGCCACGCCGCCCTTCCTCATCGACGACGACAACATCAACGAGAACACGCGCCTGACCTACCGCTACCTCGACCTGCGCCGCGAGCCGATGCAGAAGAACATGGCGCTCAGATACCGCATGGCCAAGGTGATGCGCGACTATCTCGACACGCAGGCCTTCATGGAAGTGGAAACGCCCATGCTGACGCGTTCCACGCCGGAAGGCGCGCGCGACTACCTGGTGCCCTCGCGCGTGCACGACGGCATGTTCTACGCCCTGCCGCAGTCGCCGCAGCTGTTCAAGCAGCTGCTTATGGTGGCGGGCTACGACCGCTACTTCCAGATCACCAAGTGCTTCCGTGACGAAGACCTGCGCGCCGACCGCCAGCCCGAGTTCACGCAAGTGGACCTGGAGATGTCCTTCATCGAGGAAGACGACGTCATGAACCTGGTCGAGGGCATGATCCGCGAGACCTACAAGAAAGCCGCCGGCATCGACCTGCCCAATCCCTTCCCGCGCATGGACTGGCATACCGCCATGGCCAAGTACGGCTCCGACAAGCCCGACATGCGCGTGACGCTGGAACTCACCGAAGTGACCGACGCCATGCAGGACGTGGCGTTCAAGGTCTTTTCCGGTCCGGCGAATTCGGGCGGTCGCGTGGCCGCCATGCGCGTGCCCGGCGGCGCTTCGCTCACCCGCGGCGAGATCGACGGCTACACGGAGTTCGTGAAAATCTACGGCGCCAAGGGCCTTGCCTACATCAAGGTCAATGACGTGACGCAGCTGAACGAAACCGGTCTGCAGTCGCCCATTGTCAAGAACCTGTCCGAAGCGTCGCTCAAGGCGGTGATGGAACGCACCGGTGCACAAAACGGCGACCTGATTTTCTTCGGCGCGGATTCGATCAAGGTGGTGAACGATGCGCTCGGCGCCCTGCGCGCCAAGGTCGGCCACGAAAAAGGCTACCTCACCGATACGGCCTGGGCGCCGCTGTGGGTGGTGGATTTCCCCATGTTCGAATACGACGAGGAAGCCAAGCGCTGGGTCGCGCTGCACCACCCCTTCACCGCGCCCAAGTCCGGTCACGAGGAAATGCTGGAGAGCGATCCCGGCAAGTGTTTGTCGCGCGCCTACGACATGGTGATCAACGGCTGGGAAGTCGGCGGCGGCTCGATCCGCATCCACAGCGAAGCGGTGCAGGAAAAGGTGTTCAAGGCCCTGGCCATCAGCCCGGAAGAGCAGCGCGCCAAGTTCGGCTTCCTGCTCGACGCCCTGCAATACGGTGCGCCCCCGCACGGCGGCCTGGCCTTCGGCCTCGATCGCCTGGTCACGCTGGTCGCCGGTGCGGAGTCGATCCGCGACGTCATCGCCTTCCCCAAGACCCAGCGCGCCAACTGCCTGATGACCGAGGCGCCCAATGCCGTGGACGAGAAGCAGCTGCGCGAACTGCACATCCGTTTGCGCAACCCCACGCAAGCCGCCTGATCTTTAACAGAGAGGTAGGGGAGGTTCAGGGAGTAAAGCAAATAATTCCTCCCGTTCCTCTCTTATCCTCCCTGTTCATGCCGAATGGTTTTTAAAATCCCCATCTCCGTCCTGGTGGTGATCCATACCCCGGATCATCAGGTGCTGCTGCTGGAACGCGCCGACCATCCGGGCTGGTGGCAGTCGGTCACCGGCTCGCAGGAGCCGGGCGAGTCGCTGGCCGAAACGGCGGCGCGCGAAGTGCGCGAGGAAACCGGGCTCGACGTGCACGCCTACAGGCTCAGTGACTGGGGCTACAGCAACGTGTACGAGATCTACGACTGTTACCGGCACCGCTATCCGCCCGAAGTGGCACACAATACCGAGCATGTGTTCGGGCTGGAAGTCCCTTCGCCGCTGGAGGCGGTGCTGGCGCCGCGCGAGCATATCGGCAGCCAGTGGCTGCCGGCCGCGGAAGCGGCCGGCCGGTGCTTTTCGCACAGCAATGCCGAGGCGATACGCAGGTTGGCGGACGGCAAAGTTCCGCGCTAGCATGAATCCATGATGAGTGCCGCAACCGAGATCCACGTCGCCAGCTACAACATCCACAAGGGGATGTCGCATTTCAACCGCCGGCTGACCATCCACGAGATGCGCGACAGGCTGCACAGCCTCAACGTCGACCTCGCCTTCCTGCAGGAAGTGCAGGGATTGCACGAAGGGCGTGCCGAGCGCTTCCCGCACTGGCCGGAAAAGCCGCAGCTCGAATTTCTCGCCGACACGCTGTGGACCGATTTCGCCTACGGCAAGAACGCGGTGTACGACGAGGGCCATCACGGCAATGCCATCCTCTCGCGCTACCCCATCCTGAAATGGGAGAACCTGGACATTTCCAGCCATTTCATGGAGTCGCGCGGCATGCTGCACTGCGAGATACATCCGATCGGCTGGCATGAGCCGTTGCACTGCATCAATGTGCACCTTGCCCTCACCGAGGGCGGCCGCAACCGCCAGGTGCGCATGATAGTCGAGCGCATCCGCCAGAGCGTGCCGCAGACCGCGCCGCTGGTGCTGGCTGGCGACTTCAACGACTGGCGCATGCGCGCCACCGGCCATCTGGCGGCCGAACTGGGGCTGAGGGAGGTGTTCGAATTGCAGCATGGCCGCCATGCACGCAGCTATCCTTCGATGATGCCGCTGTTTTCGCTTGACCGCATCTACGTGCGCGGCCTGCGCGTGAAAACCTGCCACATCCATGCCGGACCGGTTTGGCACAAGTTGTCCGACCACGCCGCGCTGACGGCGGCCCTGCTGCCGGAAACCTAGAAGCCGCAGTTGGCCGCTTTCCTGAATTGCAGAGGCTTAGTGAACCCAGGACATTGCGTCTCCGATAAAGACTGTCCGAGCAGAGGCAGCGCTGCACGCCCGCAGGCACGGCCCATCCGGGCATCAGGCTTGTTCCGCTTCCTGGCAGGCATTGGCCTGCCGCGGTGTCGCTTCGCGCCAGCCACTCGTCCGAATGCAGCCTCTGGCGCGCCCTATTGCGGTTTCTAGGCTGATGAAGGGCTATCTTTCCGGCAACCGCATCACCCTGCTGAAGAATGGCGCGGAATTCTTTCCGGCGCTGGAGGCGGCATTCGATCAGGCGCGCGAACGCATCCACCTGGAGACCTACATCTACCGCGAAGACGCCGCCGGCCGGCGCATCGCCGAGGCCCTGATGCGCGCGGCGCGGCGCGGTGTCGATACCCGCCTGCTGATCGACGGCTTCGGCTCGCAGCCGATGCCGCAAGGCTTGCTGCAGTCGATGCGCGAGGCCGGCGTGCGCGTTCTGGTCTACCGGCCCGAGGTCTCGCGCTGGCGACTCAGGCGCTACCGCCTGCGGCGCCTGCACCGCAAGCTTGCGCTGGTGGATGCCACGGTGGGGTTCGTCGGCGGCATCAACATCGTCGACGATGCCGAGTCGCCGGATCAGCCGCCGCAGTACGACTACGCGGTCGCGGTCGAGGGGCCGCTGGTCGCTGCGATCCACGCAACCATGCGCCGACTGTGGAACCTGGTGTCGTGGTCGCAGTTGTGCACAGCCCGCAGCCGCGATCATCGTCGCCGCATCGTCGTGGCGCCGGCGGGCAGGGTGCGGGCCCGTTTCCTGCTGCGCGACAACCTGGGCCATCGGCGCGACATCGAGCATGCCTATCTGCGCGCGATCGGCAAGGCGCGGCGTGAAATCGTGATCGCCAATGCCTACTTCCTCCCGGGCACCCGACTTCGCCACGCCCTGATCGCGGCAGCGGAGCGCGGCGTGCGCGTGGTGGTGCTGGTGCAGGGGCGTACCGATCACCCGCTGGCCAACTATGCCAAGCAGGCCTTCTACGGGCGATTGCTGCGCGCGGGTGTGGAAATCCACGAATACCACACCAGCGTGCTGCACGCGAAGACGGCGGTCGTCGACGGCATCTGGGCGACGGTGGGTTCATCCAACCTCGATCCCTTCAGCCTGGTGTTGTCGCGCGAAGCGAACGTCGTGGTCTACGATCGCGCTTTCGCCGCCGGATTGCGCGCGGGCATGCAGCAGGAAATCGACCGCGGCGCAGTGCGCGTCCTGCCGGAATCCCTGAAGAAGATGCCGCTGTACCGGCGCTTCCTCATCTGGCTGAGCTACGGTGTGGTGCGCGTGATGATGGGCATGGTCAACTACGCCAGCGACGATCCCGAACCCGGGGTGCGGCCGCGGCGGCTCTGGCCGCGCTAGAGCAGGGCGCGATAGTCGCGCAGGTTTTTCTGCAGCCTTTCCCGCACGTCCTGCCAGGGATTCTGCCATGGCAGGCCCTTGCGCATCAGCGCCAGGCACAGGGCGTACTGCCCTTCGATGTCGCCGAGGTGGACGAATTCCGGCGCCGGACCGTGCGCGCCGCGGCAGTTCGGCCCGCCCTCCAGTCCCTGGTTGTGGTAGTTGCCGAGCGGCACCGCCATGGCGATGGTCGGAAATCCATAGGCCGTCGCGGCCGAACCTTCGCAACTGCCGCCGTCCATGATGCGGCGCTGGTATCGGCCGGGCAGCACCTCATCGGCCAGCCGGGTGAGCACCTGTGAATACGCCGCGTCGAAGGGCGTGCGCCGGTCGCCGAGGCGCACGATGGGCCCCTTGCCGACGACGGCGCCTGGCAGGGTGCGCGAGGCCTCCAGGCTCACGCAGACCAGCGGGCGCCGGGCCTGCTGCAGCCAGCCCAGCTCGAAGTGCGCCAGCGCACCGACGAAGCCGACTTCCTCGGCGCGCGTGAGCAGGCCGAGGAAGGGCGGCCGTGCCCTGGCCGGCTTTGTGAAAATCTCCAGTGCGGTGGCAAGGATGCAGAACACGCCGACGAGGTCGTCCGCCGCGCGGGTGTAGAGCCGCGAACCGCTTTTCCACACCGGCTTGCGGAAATCGAAGCTGCCGTACAGGGTTTTCGCCTGCGGGCGCGGGCGCGGCAACACGTCCGCCACGTGCACGTCGGCCGTGTCGATGGACCAGCCGTGCTTTTTCAGCCTGGCGTTGCGCATGACGCCAACGCCCTCGAAATCCCCATCGCTCGCCAGCCAGACGCGACTGCCCTGCAGATGCTTGACCGGCGAGCCGCCGTGCCACTGCACGCGCAGCACGTTCGGCGCGATCCAGCGCATGCCATGAAAACCGGGGTGGTCCATGTGCGCGATGAACACCCGCAGCGGTTCCGGCGAAGTCTCGCGCAGCAGGCGCTGCATGTCGGTTTTCGAACTGGCGCCGACGACGAGGTTGCCGGCGGGGTCGGCGAAGAAGGGCACGCCGGCATCCTTCAGCACGGCCGTGGCCAGCGCGATCACGCGCTGCTCGCGGAAGGGAGCGGTCGGCTGCGACAACAGCCGGAAAAGAAGCTGTTTCAGATGTTCCTGCATGATCTTGCCCGATGTGTGGCGTTGGGTCGCGGGAGTCAGGCGATTAGAGTTTCGCCGCCTTGAAGGTGTTGCACTGGCCGGGGTCGCCCGATTGCGCGCCGATCATGAACCAGCGCTTGCGCTGCTCGGAACTGCCGTGGGTGAAGGATTCCGGCACTACGTAGCCGCGCGACTGCTGCTGCAGGCGGTCGTCGCCCACGCCGGCCGCAGCGGCCAGGGCCTCGTCGATGTCGCCCTGTTCCAGTATCTGCTTCGACGCATGGGCACGGTGGGCCCAGACACCGGCGTAGCAATCCGCCTGCAGTTCCACGCGCACCTGGATGGCGTTGGCTTCGGCCTCGCTGCTGCGCGCCTTGGCGGCATGGGTCTTTTCCAGCAGGCCCATCAGGTTCTGCACATGGTGGCCGACCTCATGCGCGATCACGTAGGCCTGGGAGAAGTCGCCCGGGGCGCCGTAGCGCGCATGCAGGTCGTTGAAGAAGGAAAGGTCGAGATACAGCTTGTGGTCGCCGGGGCAATAGAAGGGACCCATCGCCGCCTGGGCATGGCCGCAGGCCGATTGCACGGCACCGGTGAACAGCACCATTTTCGGCTCCCGGTACTGGCTGCCGGCCGCCTGGAACAGCGGATGCCAGACATCCTCGGTATCGGCCAGCACCACCGAGGAAAACTCCGCCAGCCGGTTTTCTTCCGCGCTGCGCGTGCCGGGGTCGGCCTGCTGCTCGGCTGCGGGGGGCGTGGCGACCTGATCGAGGACGAGGCCGGGGTCGACGCCGAAGTACATGGCGATGAGTGCAATGACGAGGGTGCCGATGCCGCCGAAGGCCAAACCCCTGCCGCCGACCGGCAGGCCGCGCCGGTCTTCCACGTTGTCGCTGCGGCGCCTGCCTTGCCAGCGCATTACTTCTTGCCCCCGAGGATGCCGCCCAGCACGCCGCGCAGGATCTGGCGGCCGAGCTGGTTGCCGACGGTGCGTGCGGCGCTTTTCACCATGGCTTCGACCACGCCCTGGCGGCGGCCGCTGCCTCCCAGCATGCCGCCGAGGCTGCCAAGTATGCCGCCGCCGGCCGGCGCATCGTCTGCTTTCGGGGCCGTCCGGGGCGCATTTTCCGCTGCCTGCGCCGCCGCCTGTTCGGTGCGCGCCTTGAGCATCTCGTAGGCCGATTCGCGGTCGCGGGCCTTTTCGTACACGCCGGCCACCAGCGAGTTGTCGATCAGCTTCTGCCGTTGCTCGGGGGTGATGGGCCCGATCTGGCCGGTGGGCGGCACGATGAAGGCGCGCTCGACGATGCCGGGGCGGCCCTTCTCGTCGAGGAAGGACACCAGCGCCTCGCCCACGCCGAGTTCGGTGATGGCGGCTTCTTCATTCAGTTCCGGGTTGTCGCGCATGGTCTGCGCGGCAGTTCTCACTGCTTTCTGGTCGCGCGGGCTGAAGGCGCGCAGCGCGTGCTGCACGCGATTGCCGAGTTGGGATAAAACCTTGTCCGGCACGTCGGCCGGATTCTGGGTGACGAAGTACACGCCCACGCCTTTGGAACGGATGAGGCGCACCACCTGCTCGATCTTTTCCACCAGCGCGTCGGGCGCATCGGTGAAGAGCAGGTGCGCCTCGTCGAAGAAGAACACCAGCTTCGGCTTGTCGAGGTCGCCGGCTTCCGGCAGGTTCTCGAACAGTTCCGACAGCAGCCACAACAGCAGGGTGGCGTACATCTTCGGCGACTGCATCAGCCTGTCGGCGGAGAGGATGTTGATGACGCCCTTGCCGCGCAGGCTTTGCATGATATCTTCGATGTTCAGCATGGGCTCGCCGAAAATCTTCTCGCCGCCCTGCGATTCCAGCGCCAGCAGGCCTCTCTGGATGGCGCCGATGGAGGCGGCGGAGACATTGCCGTAGTCGGTGGTGAACTCCCTGGCGTTTTCGCCGACGAAGGCGAGCATGGCGCGCAGGTCCTTCAGGTCCAGCAGCAGCAGGCCGTTGTCGTCCGCCACCTTGAACACCAGGTTCAACACGCCGGTCTGGGTTTCGTTGAGGTCGAGCATGCGCGACAGCAGCAGCGGGCCCATGTCGGAGATGGTGGCGCGCACCGGATGGCCCATTTCGCCGAACGGGTCCCACAACGTGACGGGGTAGCCGTGGTACTCGAAGCCTTCGAGCTTGAGTTTCTCCACCCGCTCGGCCACCTTCGGGTTGCCGCCGCCCGCCTGCGAGATGCCGGAGAGGTCGCCCTTCACGTCGGACATGAAGCAGGGCACGCCGATGCCGGAGAAGTGCTCGGCCAGGGTTTGCAGCGTCACGGTCTTGCCGGTGCCGGTGGCGCCGGTGACGAGGCCGTGGCGGTTGGCCATTTGCGGCAGGATGTGGAGTTCGGTCTTGTCGTTCTTGGCGATCAGCAGCGGTTCGGCCATGTGTTTTTCTCCTCGATACCAGAAGGAATCATAGCCCCGTTTTGCTTGCGGGGGAGAGCAAATATGGCGCGCCTGCTGCGGGGGAATTTCTCCGCAGCAGGTTGAAACGATGTCGGTTTTTTCCTACAGAATGGTGAACAGGTGCAGGAAAGGCTTGGCCAGCTGCATCTGGCGAATCATGGCGCGGTAGTCGCCGGCCTTGAACTGGAGCTTGCCCTGCGCCACGGCCGGGCCGAGGCTCATGATGGTCAGCGGCTGCTTGCGCCAGGCCTCCCATTGCTCCGGCGTTGCGCGCAGGTCCCAGTCGAAGTCGCTGGTGTCGGCGGCGTGCGCGAGTGTGGCCTTGATGATCTTGCCGTTCTCGACCTTGAAGGCGATGCGCGGGTGCTCCTCGTCCTTGTAGCCGAACGCGATGAGAGAATGGAACTTGGCCTGGCCGAGGGGCTCGGTCATTTCCGGGGTGCTGTTCCAGCGTGTGTAAAAGCCGGTCAGCCATTCCTTGTCGAACATGGTTCCCATGTTTTGATACCTCCGCTAATGTCACTCTTGGGGATCTGATAACTTCGCCCCTTTTGTTTAGTATGACATGAGCGGCAGCCGCTGCGCCGGCCATGGAATAGAAGAGTTTTCTAATATTCCGGGTATCATTGCGGCAACGACAATTCGGAGAAGTCCGTGACCGTGGAACAGCGCTTGCATGAAATCGTCATCGTCGGCGGCGGCGCCGGCGGCCTGGAACTGGCCACCCGGCTGGGTGACAAGCTGGGCAGGAAGAAGCGTGCGCACATCACCCTCATCGATTCCTCGCCTTCCCACATCTGGAAGCCGCTCTTGTACGAAGTCGCTGCCGGCAGCCTGGATTCCTATGCCGAGCGCCTGGAATACCTGGCGCAGGGACACTGGCATGGCTTCGCCTTCCGCCTGGGCCGCATGGACGGGCTCGACCGCGAGCGCCAGCAAGTCAGCGTTGCGCCGACGCTCGACGATGAAGGCGTGGAGGTCATTCCGCGCCGCGACTTCCATTACGACACCCTGATCATCGCGGTTGGTTCGGTCGGCAACGATTTCGGCGTGCCGGGGGTAAAGGACCATTGCATCATGCTCGACACCCCCGAGCAGGCGCGCGAGTTCCACCGTCGCCACATCAACGCCTGCCTGCGCGCCAACACCCAGTCCGAGCCGGTGGCGCCGGGCCAGCTCACCATCGGCATCGTCGGCGCCGGCGCCACCGGCGTGGAACTCGCCGCCGAACTGCACGACACCACGCGCGAGCTGTCGGCCTACGGCATGGAGAACATCGAGCCCGACAAGAGCCTGAAATTGCTGATCGTCGAAGCCTCCGACCGCATCCTGCCCGGGCTGCCGCCGAGGCTGTCGAACGCCGCCGCCGAGCGCCTCGCCGAACTGGGCGTGGAGATGCACACGCGGGAAAGAATCGTCGAGGTGCGCGAGAACGGCATGGTCACGGCAGACGGCAAGTTCATTCCCGCCAGCATGATGGTGTGGTCGGCCGGCATCAAGGCGCCGGACTTCTTGCAGGACATCGCCGGCCTGGAAACCAACCGCATCAATCAACTGGTGGTGCGACCCACGCTGCAGACCACGCGCGACGACAACATCTTCGCCTTCGGCGACTGCGCCGCCTGTCCCCTGCCCGACGGCGGCCTGGTGCCGCCGCGCGCGCAGGCCGCACATCAACAGGCTTCGATGCTGGTGAAGTCGGTGTGCCGGCGCCTGCGCGGCAAAGCCTTGCCGGAATACGTCTATCGCGACTACGGCTCGCTGGTGGCGCTGGGCCGCTTTTCCACTGTCGGAAATTTGATGGGCGGGCTGACCGGCGGCAGCATCATGATCGAAGGCGCGATGGCGCGTCTGGTGTACTGGTCATTGCACAAGATGCACCAGATCGCGCTGCATGGCTGGTTCAAGACATCGCTTACCACCTACGCGCATTTCATCAGTACGCCGACCAGGGCGCGGATCAAGCTGCATTGAACCCAACCCGCGTGCGAGCTTGAGAACCGAGTAAACACAGAGGAAGCAGAGGCAACAGAGGAAAACCGAAACTTGGGCTAGTGGTGCTTTGCTTTCCCCTGATCCCTCTGTTGCCTCTGCGTGAAAAATCTTACGTGTCGTTCCACAGCCACGCCGCGCCTCTGACGCCGCTGGAGTCGCCGAATTTCGGCGGCACGAGCTTGGTGTCGATGCGGTCGGAGAACACGTAGCGCGGCCACAGCCTGGGCACGTTGTCGTACAGGCGCTGCATGTTGGAGAGGCCGCCGCCGAGCACGATGACATCGGGGTCGAGGAGGTTGATGACCCCGGCCAGCGCGCGCGCCAGTCGCTCTTCGTAACGCGCCAGGGTCTTGCTGCAGGGGCCGTAGCCGGCGTTGGCCAGCTGCGCGATTTCGTGCGCGGGCAGGTCCTCGCCGCCGTAGCGCACGTGGTCGGCGGCCAGTGCCGGGCCCGAGAGGTAGGCCTCGATGCAGCCCTTCTTGCCGCAATAGCACTGCGGTCCCTGGAATTCACGTTCGGACGGCCAGGGATGCACGATGCGCTCCCCGGTCGCAGGATGGGTGCCGGTTTCAACATGGTCCAGCTGCGCGTGGCGGAACTGGAAAAAGGGCAGGGGATTGTGGCCCCACTCGCCGGCAATGGCATTGACGCCGTCGAGCACGCGGCCGTTGACCACGATGCCGCCGCCGACGCCGGTGCCGAGGATCACCCCGAACACCACGCCGGCGCCGGCCGCCGCGCCGTCGGTAGCTTCCGACAGGGTAAAGCAGTTGGCGTCGTTGCTCATGCGGATTTCGCGTTCCAGAACGGTTTCCAGGTCCTGCTTGAAGGGCATGCCGATCAAGCAGGTGGAGTTGCAGTTTTTCATGAGGCCTGTGGCGCGCGACAGTGCGCCCGGGGTGCCGATGCCGACCGTGCCTGTTTGGCCCAGCTCGGCTTCGGCTTCCTTGATGAGCTTTGCCGTGGCCTCGACCGTGCCGGGATAGTCGTTCTGGGGCGTGGCGATGCGGCGGCGCAGCAGCTCGCGGCCATCGCCGTCCAGTGCGATGAGTTCGATCTTGGTGCCGCCGAGGTCGATACCCAGCCTCAATCTGTCGTGGCGCGGGATCGAAGTGCTAGAATTTGCCATTAATTTTTTATCGCAGCAGCAGGCAGGGAAGGGAATATGGCTGGACACAGCAAATGGGCCAACATCCAGCACCGCAAGGGCCGCCAGGACGCCAAGCGGGGCAAGATTTTCACCAAGCTTATCAAGGAAATCACCGTCGCGGCCAAAATGGGCGGCGGCGACCCCGCCATGAACCCGCGCCTGCGCCTGGCCATCGACAAGGCCAAGGCCGAGTCCATGCCCAAGGACAACATCGACAACGCCATCAAGCGCGGCACCGGCCAGCTGGAAGGCGTGAGCTACGAGGAAGTGCGCTACGAGGGTTACGGCATCGGCGGCGCCGCAGTAATGGTCGACTGCCTGACCGACAACAAGACCCGCACCGTGGCCGACGTGCGCCATGCCTTCTCCAAGCATGGCGGCAACATGGGCACCGACGGCTGCGTGGCTTTCCAGTTCAAGCATTGCGGCCAGATCGTGCTGGAGCCCGGCGCATCCGAGGACGCAGTGATGGAAGCCGCGCTGGAAGCCGGCGCCGAGGACGTCATCAGCAACGAGGACGGCTCCATCGAAGTCGTCACCTCGCCCGATCCCAAGGAATTCGAGACGGTGAAGGAGGCCCTGGAAAAGGCCGGCTTCAAGCCCGCGCTCGCCGAGATCACCATGAAGCCCGAGTCCGAGACCGAACTTGCCGGCGACGACGCGGTGAAGATGCAGAAAATCCTCGATGCGCTGGAGTCGCTCGACGACGTGCAGGAGGTCTATACCAATGCGGTGCTGCCGGAGTAATTCCTGATTTGCGCATCCTCGGCATCGATCCCGGACTCAGACTCACCGGCTTCGGCCTGATCGAGAAGTCGGGGCAGAAGCTGTCCTACGTCACCAGCGGCGTCATCAAGAGCGGCGAGGGCCAACTGCCCGAGCGCCTCGGCGTGCTGTTCTCCGGCCTCAGCGAAATCATCGGCAGCCACCGTCCCGACGTGTGCGCGGTGGAAATCGTCTTTGTCAACGTCAACCCGCAATCCACCCTGCTGCTGGGCCAGGCCCGCGGCGCGGCGATTTCAGCCGCAGTCAACCAGAAGCTTCCGGTCGCCGAATATACTGCGCTGCAGATCAAGCAGTCGGTCGTGGGCCACGGCAAGGCGGCCAAGGAGCAGGTGCAGGAAATGGTCAAGCGCCTGCTCAACCTGCCGGCCGTGCCGCAGGCCGACGCCGCCGACGCCCTGGCCTGCGCCATCTGCCACGCGCACGCCGGCGCGCTCGGCGGCCTGTCCACTTCAGGCTACCGCGTGCGCGGCGGCCGCCTGGTGTGAGCGCACCGGCCAGTCTGCCGCTGGAGCCCAGCCCGGCGCGATTGCGCAACCCGGTCCTGCGCTATGCGCTGGCGACGCGGCCGGCCTTCCTCACCATTACCCTGGCCGGCTGCCTGCTCGGCTTCGCCACGGCTTTTCACGGCGGCGTCCCATTCGGCGCGGGTGCCGCTGCATTAACTTTGCTGCTCGCACTGCTGGCCCATGCCGGGGTCAATGTGCTGAACGACTATTACGACCATCTCAACGGCACCGATGCCGCCAACACCGGGCGCATCTATCCCTACACTGGCGGCTCGCGCTTCATCCAGAACGGCGTGCTCTCGGCCCGGCAGACCCTGGCCTTCGGCCTGCTGCTGTTCGCCCTGGTCGTCGTGGGCGGGCTGTGGCTGGTCGCGCAAAGCGGTGCAGGTTTGATCTGGATCGGGCTGGCGGGCCTCGCCATCGGCTGGGGCTACTCGGCCGCGCCGCTCAAGCTCAACGCGCGCGGCCTCGGCGAACTGTGCGTGGTGGCGGGTTTCCTGCTGATCGTGGCGGGCGCGGACTTTGTCCAGCGCGCAAGCTTCACCCCGCTGCCCTGGTTCGCCGGGCTGCCCTTCGCGCTGCTCGCCGCCAACATCCTGTTCATCAACCAGTTTCCCGACCGCGAGGCGGACGCGCTGGCCGGCAAGCGCCACTGGGTGGTGCGTCTGGCGCCCGAACGGGCGGCCGGGCTGTATGCGCTGATCGCGCTGGCTGCTGCCGCAGTGCTGGCTGCCGTGGTCGCGGCGGGCGCGCTGCCCGCCTGGGCGCTGTTGAGCCTGTTTGCCATGCTGCCGTCGATTCGGGCCGCGCGGCAGTTGATGCAGAATTGCAGACAGCCGCGATTGCTCGCCCCCGCGATCAGGCTGACGCTGCTTTCAGCACATTTGCATGCCATCATGCTGGCCTTGATATTGATGACGGAAAGCTGGAAATGATAGGAAGACTCACCGGCACGCTGGTCGAGAAGCACCCACCGCAGATCGTCGTGGACGTGGGCGGGGTGGGCTACGAGGTCGATGTGTCCATGACCACCTTCTACAACCTGCCGGCTCTGGGCGAGAAGGTGTCGCTCTACACCCATCTCGCCATCCGCGAGGATGCGCACCTGCTGTTCGGCTTCGGCTCCGAGGGCGAACGCCGCGCCTTCCGCGAACTCATCAAGGTCTCCGGCATCGGCGCCAAGACCGCGCTGTCGGTGCTGTCCGGTCTTTCCGTGGAAGACCTGGCTTCGGCCGTGGCGGCGCAGGAGAGCGGCCGCCTGGTGAAGACGCCGGGCATTGGCAAGAAGACCGCCGAACGCCTGCTGCTGGAGCTGAAAGGCAAGCTCGACTTCGCCGCCGTCACCCTGCCGGCGGCGGGCGCATCGGACAGCCGCCACGACGTGCGCCAGGCCCTCTTGGCCCTGGGCTACAACGACAAGGAGGCCGAGCATGTCCTCAAGCAGGTGCCGGTCGAGCTGCCGGTGTCGGATGCGATCCGCCAGGCCCTCAAGCTGTTGTCGAAGGGTTAAGATAGCGGCATGATCGAAACCGACCGCCTCATCGCCCCCGACACCGCCAGCCCGCAGGAAGAACAGTTCGAACGCGCGCTCAGGCCGCGCGAACTGGCTGAATACATCGGCCAGGAAAAGGCGCGCGGCCAGTTGTCCATTTTCATCGAGGCGGCGAGGAAGCGCGCCGAAGCCCTGGATCACGTGCTGCTGTTCGGCCCGCCGGGGCTGGGCAAGACCACGCTCGCCCACATCATCGCGCGCGAGATGGGCGTGAATCTTCGCCAGACTTCCGGCCCGGTGCTGGAGCGCGCCGGCGACCTCGCCGCGCTCCTGACCAATCTCGAGCCGCACGACGTGCTGTTCATCGACGAAATTCACCGTTTGAGCCCGGTGGTCGAGGAAGTGCTCTACCCCGCGCTGGAGGATTTCCAGATCGACATCATGATCGGCGAAGGCCCGGCCGCGCGCTCGGTCAAGCTCGACCTGCCGCCCTTCACCCTGGTCGGCGCCACCACGCGCGCCGGCATGCTCACCAATCCGCTGCGCGACCGCTTCGGCATCGTCGCGCGCCTGGAGTTCTATACGCCGTCCGAACTGGCGCAGATCGTCGTGCGCTCGGCTGGCCTGCTCAACATGCGTATGGAAAGCGAGGGCGCGCTGGAAATCGCCAAGCGTTCGCGCGGCACACCGAGGATTGCCAACCGGCTGCTGCGCCGCGTGCGCGACTTCGCCGAGGTGCGCGCCGACGGCGTGGCCACGCGCGAGGTGGCTGATGCCGCGCTGTCCATGCTCGACGTCGATCATGCCGGTTTCGACATGATGGACAGGAAGCTTTTGCTCGCCGTGATCGAGAAGTTCTCCGGCGGACCGGTGGGACTGGACAACCTCGCCGCAGCAATCGGAGAGGAGCGCGACACCATCGAGGACGTGCTCGAGCCCTACCTCATCCAGCAGGGCTTCCTGCAGCGCACGCCGCGCGGCCGCATCGCCACGCCGCATGCCTACCGCCACCTGGGGTTTGCCGTATCGGCTGCAGCACCCGAACTGTTCGAGAAGCAATGACGACACGGGAACGCGCGGCAGCTTTCCGCTGGCCGGTCAGGGTTTACTGGGAAGACACCGATACGAGCGTGGTATAGGTATGGACATATCAACCGCGTGTTGACAAACTATGGACATGTCTTCTTGTCCGTGCGGAGGCAGTGTTATATCTGGTACTTCTCAAGCGCCGAGTTTGGCTAAACTAACTATCGCTACTGGTACTCGAAAAATTGCCTGCTTGTGTGCCCTATTCCCAACTGGCTAGTAGCAGACTTAAGGGAGGTTGATTTGATCGCCCATGTATGTGAATCGGACAATTCACTGGTCAATGTGTCTGCTTGCCCGGGCGGCTAAGCAATAGTTCTTGGATCATTGGCGAACATGTTGAGCTTCTAAACGCGTTTGATTTTCGCGACTGTTACGGCAAATGGTTCAACATTTTTTTATTAGCTGTTCAATTATTTTTGCCCCCGACCATGTAAGCATTGTTTGCGCTGGAGATTTCCCGTTTAAATTAGAATGGGGATTGAAAAGCCACTCTTCTCCGGCTACTGGTCCCATCCGCTCATATAATTGGGCTACGAGTTCTTTCCACCTCCCTTTCAGAAGTTCATGTGCAGATACAGGGCTTCTCTGGAATGGTTCGGCCCCTTCATTCCCGATATTAATGGTAGCCCCAATTGTCTTCGGTAACGATGGCTCCCACTCGACTGTGCCTCTGCATTTAGGAAACCGTGAGCATCCCCAGAATGGGTCTTCCCTATTCCTTCTGCCATAGCGCAACATCATAGGCGCTCTGCATAACGGGCAGATTTCAAAAAAGCGCTGTCTAGGTAGAGAAGATGGTCCAAAGGATTCAAGAGCCTCTGGTACTTCCCCAATTACATACCACCGATTGCTGGAAACATCATGCTGGGCACCATGCCTGGCAGCATAATTTTCCATCGCGTCCGGTACATGAAGATAAATGCGCCGTGTATCCCCAATGAGTTCGCTACTCAGTTTGGTGCTTGCTGAATCTAGCTGAGTTTGCGATGCGCCTGTCGGATTATCATGCGGTGCATCGGGCTGACGAAGTTCGCTGGTAGCAGTGATTTTGCTCATCGCAAACAGAGAAAGGTAACTGACCAAATTGTAGACTATATTCCGTGGATTTACAGTCCATGTCCGGCAACACTGGGCGCGTGGACAAGAGTTTCAAATTACTTGCTAAACGGCTAGCCAAGAATTTGCGTCGCGAGCGTATAGCCAAGGGTCTTTCTCAAGAAGAACTGGCGCTCGAAGCAGAAATGGATAGAACCTACGTATCCCAAATTGAGCGCGAAGTGGCTAATCCCTCGCTGAAAACCATCTGTCAGATTGCTGCCGCATTGCAGGTAGATCCGACGGTTTTGCTGAATGACTAACGAATTTTCCACACAGGACGTGGCCAGTGATTAATTAAATGCTGTGCTCTTACCCAATATTGGCCAAATAAGCTCAGACACAAGTTTTGCATTTGTGATTTATGTTACATAATTCACTAATGCGCCATACTTCAAAAACACCCCCATCAAAACCCGGCCCCGGCGGTGCCCGCCCCGGTGCTGGCCGCCCCAAGGGCGAACCCAGCAAGGTCGTCCGCCTGCCCGTCCGCTTGCTGCCCGCTATAGAGGTCTTGGCGCAACTGCCCGTCGGGGCCATGCTGCCGTCTCCTGTATCCACTTCACTGAAACTGCCCTTGTTTGGCCACCGGGTGCGGGCTGGTTTCCCTTCCCCGGCCGACGACTACGTCGAGGCCTGGCTGGATCTCAACGAGCACCTGATCGAGCACAAGGAATCCACTTTCTTCGTGCAGGCTACGGGCGACTCCATGATCGGCGCCGGCATCCAGGAAGGGGTCCTGCTGGTGGTGGACCGCGCCTTGGAAGCCCGCCACAACGACATCGTGATCGCCGTGGTGGACGGCGAACTGACGGTCAAGCGTCTGGAAAAGCGCCGCGGCAAGATCCGGCTCATCGCCGAGAACCCAGCCTACGAACCCATCGAGTTCAAGGACGGCCAGGAACTCGTGGTCTGGGGTGTGGTAACCAGCATCATCCAGAAGCTGAAATAAGCGCCCAAGCCTGGCTATCCCATGTTCGCCCTTATCGACGGCAACAACTTCTACGTCTCCTGCGAGCGGGTGTTCAACCCCAGGCTGGAAGACCGGCCTGTGGTCGTGCTGTCCAACAACGACGGATGCGTGGTGGCGCGTAGCGCCGAGGTCAAGGCGCTGGGAATAAAGATGGGCGAGCCCTGGTTCAAGCTGAAAAGCCTGGCCAGGAAATACGGCATCATCGCCTACTCCAGCAACTACACGCTCTATGCTGACATGAGCAACCGCATGATGGCCGTGCTGGGCCGGTATTCCCCCCGTCAGGAGATCTACAGCATCGACGAGTGCTTTCTGGGGATGGACGGCTTCTCCCATTACGACCTGATAGTCCATGCCCAGAAGATGCGCCAGCAGGTGAAGCGGTGGGTCGGCATCCCGGTATGCGTGGGCATCGGTCTCACCAAGACGCTCGCCAAGCTGGCCAACCATTGTGCCAAGAAGAATCTCGCCTGCCAGGACGGGGTATGCGACTTCGGACGGCTGGGATCGGCCGAATATGAAGCGCTGCTGGCGAGCATCCCGGTGAGCGAGGTCTGGGGCGTAGGCCGGAAGCTCACCACTCGGCTCAATGAGCTGAGCATCCAGACAGTGAAAGACCTGCGCGATGCAGACGCCGCCACTCTGCGCCGCCAGTTCTCGGTGGTGCTGGAGCGAACAGTCATGGAGCTACGGGGGATTTCCTGCCTGGAACTGGAAGAGCTGTGAGGTGCCCCCAGTTTTAGTACCAAGGGCGCTTTAGTAAAAGTCCTTGGGTTGC
>VFQM010000658.1_pt1 | contig 36219 bp, 33 predicted proteins | sample 3512391 | NCBI WGS metagenome assembly VFQM01 (sample SAMN10412369, study PRJNA504923) | tailings metagenome | isolation source: Replicate 1 from Balatoc abandoned mine | place: Philippines
AACGAGTTATCTTCATTCAACAAGCTTATCATTTAAGCTTATCTACTACAGCCCCATAATTTTTATTAAGCGATAAAACGTCTTGCGTTCAGGAACATGCGCAACCATGGGCTATCTTCAGCATCAGGGCAGCGCTGCCATGTATTCTGCACATTGCGAATTACACGCTCCGGATGTGGCATCATAATGCTAAAACGACCATCTGTGCTGGTTAATCCGGTCAAACCTTGCGGCGAACCATTTGGGTTGAACGGATAAACTTCGGTCGGTGCAGATGCATGATCAATGAATCGCATTGTGACCAATTTCTGCGCTAACACTGCATTGACCGCGCTCGTTTCAGAAAATTCCGCAAAACCTTCACCATGTGCCACGGCAATCGGCATTTTGCTGCCCGCCATACCGTTAAAGAACAATGATGGCGATTCTAAAATCTCCACCATGCTTAAGCGCGCTTCAAACTGCTCAGAACGATTGCGTACAAAGTGTGGCCAATGTGCCGCGCCAGGAATCAACTCGCGCAAATTGCTCATCATCTGGCAGCCGTTACATACGCCTAGCGCAAAGCTATCCGTGCGTTCAAAGAACGCTGAAAACTCATCACGCGCACGCGCATTGAACAGAATGGACTTTGCCCAGCCTTCACCCGCACCCAGTACATCCCCATAAGAGAAGCCGCCACAAGCCACGAACCCGGCGAAGTCTTTCAGTGACACACGTCCGGCAATAATGTCGCTCATATGCACATCAAATGCCGCAAAACCTGCGCGGTCAAATGAGGCAGCCATTTCCACATGACCATTGACGCCCTGCTCACGCAGGATTGCCATCTTCGGACGTGCGCCAGTTGTAATGTAAGGGCTAGTGCCCGAGGTTATATATTGCGCTGCTATGTTCTCAGCCGGATTGTAGGTCAGCTCGGTAAACAAACCACGATCAGCATCATTGAGCAGCCTGTCATATTCCTGTTGCGCACTGACTGGGTTATCGCGCAGGCTTTGCATGCGATAGGTGGTTTCTGACCACATACGATGCAGGTTCACACGAGAGTCGCTGAACAGGATTTTACCGTTTTGTTGAATGACGACTTTATTCTCTGCCACCACTTCGCCAATCACATGGGCGCAGCCGCTAAACTGCGCAGCAATTGCAGCGGCCTCATGCGCTGCAACCTGAATCACCGCACCCAGCTCTTCGTTGTAAAGCGCGCTCACGGCGTCCCCTGACAAACTGGAAATATCAGCGTTGATGCCGCAATGTCCGGCAAACGCCATTTCCACCAAGGTCGTAAATAGACCGCCATCGGAACGATCATGATAGGCCAGAATCTTACCGGCCTTGTTGAGCTGCTGAATCGTATTAAAGAAATGCTTCAACTGCTGCGCATCATCCACATCAGGTGCAGCGTTACCTACTTCGCCATACACTTGCGCCAGACTTGAACCGCCCATGCGGTTTTTGCCGTTGCCCAAATCAATCAAAATCAGCTTGGAATCCGGCTTAGTCTGTAATTGCGGTGTGAGCGTTTTACGCGCATCCAATGTAGGTGCAAACGCTGTCACCACCAATGAAATGGGGGAAGTCACCGCTTTGCTCTCACCGTTTTCATTCCACACCGTTTTCATCGACATGGAATCTTTACCAACCGGAATGCTTACGCCTAATTGTGGACACAACTCCATGCCCACTGCTTTAACCGTTTCATATAATGCGGCATCTTCACCCGGATGCCCCGCGGGCGCCATCCAGTTGGCGGAAAGTTTCAGATCGCCGATATCTTCAATCAGGCTGGCAGCAATATTGGTGATAGATTCGCCAATCGCCATACGGCCAGAAGCTGGCGCATCAATCAAAGCCAGTGGTGCCTTTTCGCCTATCGCAAAAGCTTCGCCGCGATAGGTTTCGAAGCCAGCCAGAGTGACAGCAACATCAGCCACCGGCACCTGCCAAGGTCCTACCATCTGTTCGCGCGCCACCATACCAGTCACAGAACGATCGCCAATGGTAATCAGGAAAGTTTTGTCTGCCACCCCTGGCAAGCGCAGCACACGCGCTGCAGCATCATTTAAATCTATTTTGCGGGTATCAAAAGCTTGCAGCTGCTTAATAACACTTTTCACATCACGTGTCATTTTTGGCGGTTTGCCCAGCAATACCGACAAATCCATATCTACTGGCTTGTTGTTGAAGTGACTGTCTTCCACCGTTAAATGACGCGTCTCTGTGGCATAACCCACCACAGCAAACGGACAGCGCTCACGCTCGCAAATCTCTTTGAAGCGCGGCAAATCTTCCTTGGCAATCGCCATTACATAACGCTCCTGCGCTTCATTGCTCCAAAGCTCGCGCGGCGACATGCCCGGCTCTTCATTATGCACATCGCGCAGTTGGAATGTGGCACCCACACCGGCATCGTTCACCAGCTCTGGAAATGCATTAGAAATGCCGCCTGCACCCACGTCATGAATACTTAAAATTGGGTTCGCATCACCTAACTGCCAGCAGCGGTCAATCACTTCCTGCGCACGACGTTCCAGTTCTGGGTTACCGCGCTGCACAGAATCAAAATCCAGATTTTCAACGTTGCTGCCGGTATCCATACTAGATGCCGCGCCACCACCAAGCCCAATCAGCATTGCCGGGCCGCCAAGCTGAATCAGGGCTGCACCTGGAGGAATCGGGTTCTTTTTAGAATGCTTGGCAGAAATGTTCCCTATACCGCCAGCCAGCATAATGGGCTTGTGATAGCCACGCACTTCGCTAGCGCCGCCTGCTGCGGGCGCTTCTATTTCCAGCGTGCGGAAATAACCGGCAATATTCGGGCGGCCAAACTCGTTGTTATAGGCTGCACCGCCCAATGGGCCATCAATCATAATCTGCAGCGGTGAAGCGATACGGCTAGGCTTGCCTATACTGTTCGCTTCCCACGGTTGTGAAAAATCAGGAATATTCAGATTGGATACCGAAAATCCGGTTAAACCTGCTTTGGGTTTAGAACCGCTGCCGGTTGCTCCTTCATCACGAATTTCGCCACCGGCGCCGGTCGCCGCACCTGCAAATGGTGAGATTGCAGTCGGGTGGTTATGCGTTTCCACCTTCATCAGGAAATGCATGTCTTCTTCAATGAAGCGATAACCGCCGTTAGCATCCGGATAGAAACGTTTCGTTGTTTCACCTTCGTGCTGGCCTGCCACAATCGAAGCGTTATCCGCATAAGCCACTACGGTTTTACCGGGGTTCAACTTATGCGTGTTGCGTATCATGCCAAACAGGGACATTTCCTGCTGCGCGCCGTCAATCACCCAATCCGCATTAAAGATTTTGTGACGGCAATGCTCAGAGTTTGCCTGCGCGAACATCATCAATTCAACATCGGTCGGATTGCGCTGCATTTTAGTAAAATTATCGAATAGGTAGTCCACTTCATCCGGCGACAGTGCCAAGCCCATTTCGCTGTTGGCCTGATTCAGCGCGGCTTTGCCACCTTGCAGAATATCCACTGTACACAGCGGTTTAGGCGTATCGGTGTGATAAAGCTTGGCTGCATCCTCCAGTGTTGAGAATACTGATTCGGTCATACGGTCATGAATGAGCGGCAGCAACTGCTGGCGCTCTTGAGGTGTTAACGGCTGACCACTCTTGGTTTTAACATAATAGGCAATGCCACGTTCTACACGCTGAATCTGGGGCAAACCACAGTGCTGCACGATATCGGTGGCACGAGACGCCCAAGGAGAAATCGTGCCTACACGCGGCAACACCAATATCATTTCACCATCTGGATTTTCCGCATTCATTTTTGGACCGTAAGTCAAAATCTGTTTCAGCGTATTATCCTGAGCAGCGCTCAAGGCACTGTTAAGCCAGGCAAAATGCCAGAACTCAGCATAGACATGACCGATATTTGGACAAATCTGATCCAGTTTTGTCTGGATTTTTTCAATACGGAATGGGGACAAGGCAGCGCTGCCACGCAGGCTGAGCATCTGGGGAGTGGTATTAGGTTGGGTCATTAAAACTCGGCTAAATATCAATGATTTGAATAAACACGAATTTTAACAGATTAGGAAGAATTAGGCCGCTAAAATCACCACCCAAACCGCCTTATAAATTTTGACTAACTGCGTAATAAGTTTGTGAATAATAAGCACTTCAGTCATCTTACCAGTAAAAAAGCCACGCTTACGCGTGGCTTGATGCCATGCAACAAAACCGATTTTATTGTAGCGCACCAAACACTTTTTTAATCAGTTTACTGCCCTGCCCCAATGGGTCTTTGCGAATCGCGGCTTCTTCTTTTGCCATCATCAGATACACGCCATCCAGCGCTTTCTGGGTAACGTATTGCTCAAGATTCACCTGCTCTTTTTTAACCAAGCCATATTTACTGCCCGCTTCGGCAAATTTGTTGTATTGCTGCGCCAGTTGAACATCCGCAGTGGCTTTTTTTACGATGGGCAGAAATTTTTCCGCCATCGGTTTTGAAGTGGTTTTTTTGAAATATTGCGTAGCCGCATCATCGCCACCGGTCAAAATCGCTTTAGCATCCTCCACCGACATCTTCTTCACGGAATCTACCAATAAGGCCTTGGCTTCGGGCACTGCCGCTTCAGCCGCACGGTTCATTTTCAGCACCAGCTCATCGGCTTGTTTATCCATTCCAAACATACGCATGGTTTTTTCTGCTTTTTTCAAGGCATCCGGCAGCGGAATTTTTACTTCAGGATTCCCCAAAAAGCCATCGGTTTTACTTAATTGCGCAACGGCTTTTTCTGCGCCTTGCGTCAAAGCGGCCTTCAAACCACTACCTGCTTCTGCACTGCTAATATCACTGATATCCAGCGCATAAGCATGAATGCTGAGCAAAGCGCTGCTGAGAAATATGCTGATAAAACGTAACATAACAATCTCCTATCAATCCCTGCTGTTAAAAGCAAAACCAGAAGGCTTGACGCCCATCAAGTCTTGCTAGGGCTCAGATGCCAAATATTTTTTGCATAGTCGGCAATGGCACGGTCACTCGAAAACTTCGCCATATTCGCCACATTCAAAATTGCCATGCGCATCCACTCATCCTGGTTCTGGTAGAGCTTGGCCACTTTGTCCTGAGTTTCAGTATAACTCGCATAATCTGCCAGCAACAGATATTGGTCATGATGCAGCAGACTATCGACTAGATTGCGATAGCGTGTTGGCTCCTCAACCGAGAAATATCCTTCCGCAATCATGTCCAGCACCTGCTTCAATGCCGGGTTGCTGTGGTAATAATCCATAGGGCGATAACCGTTGGCCTTGATTTCCGCCACTTCTGGTGTAGTCAAACCAAAAATGAAAATATTTTCACCACCAACTTCTTCCAAGATTTCAACGTTGGCGCCATCTAGCGTGCCAATGGTGAGTGCACCGTTTAAAGCCATTTTCATGTTGCCAGTGCCGCTGGCCTCAGTGCCTGCAGTGGAAATTTGCTCAGAGAGGTCACTGCCCGGAAACAGAATTTCAGCGGCAGAGACTTCATAGTTGGGGTAGAACACTACTTTCAACTGGTCACCGATTGCAACGTCTTCATTCACAATGGCAGCCACATCATTAATCAGACGAATAATCTGTTTCGCCACAGCATAACCAGGCGCTGCCTTGCCACCAAAGATGACCGTACGCGGCGTGATACCCTGCTCACCGCTGCGTATGCGATTGTATAGGGTAATCACATGCAGCACATTCAGCAGCTGGCGTTTATATTCGTGAATACGCTTAATCTGTACATCAAACAGGCTGTTTGGATTCAGCTTAACACCCGTCACTTTTTCAATTTTTGCAGCCAGACGCTGTTTGTTCGCCAGTTTCACTTGCGCGAAAGCTTTTCTGAAATCCTTGTCATTGGCCAATGGTGCGATTTTTTTAATCTCGGACAGATCTTTCTTGAAACCAGCACCAATCACTGATTCAATCAATGCAGTCAAACCAGGGTTCGCCTGATTGAGCCAGCGACGCGGCGTTACGCCATTTGTCACATTGGTGAGTTTACCAGGGTAGATTTTTGCGAAATCGGCAAACAAGGTGTCTTTCAGTAGCTGACTATGTAATGCAGCAACGCCGTTCACCGTGTGGCTGCCCACCACTGCCAGATGCGCCATGCGTACACGGCGACCATGCTCTTCATCAATAATAGAAACACGTCTCAGTAACTCGACATCACCCGGGAAGTGATGATTCACCATGTGCAGAAACTCATGATTGATTTGGTAAATAATTTCCAGATGTCGCGGCAGCAAGCGGCCGAACAAATCGACTGACCAGGTTTCCAGCGCCTCTGGCATCAGGGTGTGATTGGTGTAGGCAAATATCTTCACTACCAGATCCCATGCCAATGCCCATGGCAGGCAGCGCACATCCACCAGTTGATACATCATTTCTGCCACACCGATGGATGGATGCGTGTCATTAAGCTGAATCGCAATTTTATCGGGCAGGATTTTCCAGTCATCCACTGTTTTCATTTCATGCGTGTTTTCAAAGCGACGCAGAATGTCTTGTATGGAAGCTGAAACAAAGAAATACTGCTGTTTCAGGCGCAGTTCTTTACCCAGCACGGAAGCATCATTCGGGTATAGCACTTTGGAAATGCTTTCGGTTTCATTGCGCTCTTCCACCGCTTTTTCATAGTTGCCATCGTTAAAATGGCGCAAATCGAATTCGCGTGCCGCTTTAGCCGACCATAAGCGCAGATTGTTCACCGTTTCGGTGCCATAACCCGGCACCGGCACATCATAAGCCATCGCGACTACATGCTCGGCATCTACCCAGCGCTGTGCTACCGCACCATTTTTAGGATAGGTCACCACATGCCCATAAAACTTGATGGTATAAGTGGCCTCTGGGCGCTGAAATTCCCAGATATTGCCGTAACGCAGCCAGTTGTCGGGGTTTTCAACCTGCTGGCCATTTTCTATGGTTTGCCTGAACATGCCGTATTCGTAGCGTATACCATAACCTGCAGCCGGGATATCCATGGTAGCCATAGAATCGAGGAAACAAGCCGCCAGACGCCCCAAGCCGCCATTGCCTAGGGCAGCATCGGTTTCCAGCTCTACGGCACTTTCCAAATCTCGACCCAGCGCCGACATGCCCTGCTTCAGCTCGTCGTTAATGCCCAAATTTAGTGCACTATTGCTGAGCATGCGCCCAATTAAGAACTCCAGTGACAAGTAGTAAACGCGCTTAGGGTCATCGCGATAATAAGATTCTGCAGTTTTAACCCAGCGCTCCACCACATGGTCGCGCACTGTATACCCTGCTGCCGCAAACCAGTCTCTAGGCGTAGCGGCACTACTGGTCTTAAATGTGGAAAATACCAGATGCTGCTGAATCGCCTGTTGAATTGGCGGCAATTTGAAACTGATAGTGTTTTTAACTGTTTTACGAGTGGTTTTCTTGGGTTTTGTTTCAGCTTGCGTTTTCATTGAAGGCAGTCTTTAGAATGGAAGGTTACTTACATTTTAGCAAAATTTAAGCCAGCTTCGTTACAGCGCCATGTCAAAACATCGTTCTATAAGCAATAAAAAACCGCCATACTTACGTATGGCGGCTCTAGTGTTGAGTGCTAGAAATTTAATTTATCCAATTAAGGCATTAAGTTAACTTATTAAGCTATTCATACGTTTCACAAAGCTGGCCGGATCTTCCAGCGTACCTCCCTCGGCAAGCAAAGCTTGGTCAAACAGCACATGGCTCAAATCATCAAACACGCTATCCGCTGTTTCAGCTTCCAAGCGCTTCACCAGATTATGCGTAGGGTTGATTTCCAGAATCGGTTTGGTTTCAGGCGCTTTCTGACCTACCGATTTTAAAATACGCGCCAGATTACCCGACAAGTCGTGCTCGTCACTGACCAGACATGCAGGCGAATCTGTTAATCGATGTGTTACACGCACATCTTTGACTCTCTCACCCAGTGTTTTCTTGATTTTCTCAACCAGCGTTTTCGCTTCTTCCTCAATCTTTTTCTGAATTTCTTTTTCGGTCTCAGACTCGAGCTTGCCTAAATCTAGATCCCCCTTGGCAACGGACTGCAGTTTTTTGCCTTCGAATTCGGTCAAACTGCCCAGCAGCCACTCATCTACTCTATCTGACATGAGCAATACTTCGAGGCCTTTTTTACGGAAGATTTCAAGATGCGGGCTGTTCTTGGCGGCAGCAAAACTATCGGCAGTAATGTAGTAAATCACATCCTGTTCCGGCTGCATGCGCGCCACATATTCTTTCAATGATACATTCTGTTCTTCGCTATCGGTTTTGGTAGAGGCAAATCTCAACAGACTGGCAATCTTGTCTTTATTGGCATAATCTTCACCTGGACCTTCTTTCAGCACACGGCCAAATTCCTGATAGAACTTGGCGTAATCTTCGGGCTTGTTTTCCGCCATATCTTCCAGCAAGCTCAGCACCTTTTTCACAGAACCGGCTTTAATCGCCTCGACATCACGGCTATGTTGCAGAATTTCACGTGACACGTTGAGCGGCAGGTCAGCACTATCAATCACCCCACGCACGAAGCGCAGGTACTGCGGCATAAGTTTTTCTGCATCTTCCATGATGAACACACGTTTCACATAGAGCTTGATTCCGTGGCGGCGCTCGCGGTCATATAAATCAAATGGCGCTTTACTTGGGATATACAGCAGAGAGATATATTCTTGCTTGCCTTCTACGCGGCTGTGCGTATAAGCCAGCGGATTTTCGAAATCATGAGAAACGTGCTTGTAGAACTCCTGATACTCTTCTTCGGTGATGTCACTCTTGCTGCGCGCCCAGAGTGCAGAGGCCTTGTTGACGGTCTCATCTTCTTCGGTCGTCACTTCGGCGCCATCTTTAAATTCTGTTTTCTTCATCACAATCGGCAGTGTGATGTGGTCTGAGTATTTGCGGATGATGGATTTCAGTTTCCAATCACTGAGGAACTCATCTTCACCTTCACGCAGATGCAGCACGATATCGGTGCCGCGATCTGCTTTATCCGCTTGTTCCAGCGTAAATTCACCTTCACCGGCAGACTCCCAGCGCACGGCCTCCGCCGCACCGGCACGGCGCGTGGTCAGCGTGACTTTGTCTGCAATGATAAACGCAGAATAAAAGCCGACACCGAACTGACCAATTAAATTTGCATCTTTGGCTTGGTCGCCGGTCAGTGAATTAAAGAACTCCTTAGTACCAGATTTGGCAATAGTACCGATGTTGGAAATGACTTCTTCGCGGCTCATACCGATGCCGTTGTCGCTAATCGTCAATGTACGCGCATCTTTGTCAAAACTGATGCGAATTTTCAATTCAGAATCATTTTCATACAAGGCACCATTGGCCAGTGCCTCAAAACGCAGTTTATCGGCTGCATCTGAGGCATTTGAAATCAGTTCGCGCAATACGATTTCCTTATTGCTGTACAAAGAGTGAATCATCAATTGCAACAGCTGTTTCACTTCAGCTTGAAAAGCCATCGATTGTTTCTGTTGTGTTTCTTTTTGTGCTGTCTGTGTAGCCATAAAAACTAGCTCCCAATATTGAACATAAAAATTACGATGAAGCTAAACTGGGGATTATTCATTTTTTTTCAAGTAGCCTACATTTGAAAAAAATCAGGCATGGCATGCGCTTTGTCATTAAACTATCAAATAAATATAGGAAAAATAAACAATAATATTGTTTTGAAAGCGCTCTAAACACATCATGGAAAATACATACGTATCTGCACCTGCTGACAAATCCTTGCTCGCCGCAATTGATTTAGGTTCGAACAGTTTTCGTCTGGAGATCGGCAAGCTGGATGGCGGCCAGATTCAACGCGTGGAATACATTAAAGAACCAGTGCGTCAGGGTGGAGATCTGGATGAAGACCGCAATCTCACTTCTGAAGCCATTGAACGTGGCATTCGCTGTCTAGCGAGATTTGGTGAACGCCTGCAAGGGTTTGAGGCCTCTCACGTGCGTGCTGTGGCCACGCAAACGCTGCGCGAAGCTAACAACCGCGATGTGTTTCTCAAACTGGCTAAAAAGGCGCTAGGGTTTGAGGTGGAAGTTATTTCCGGGGTAGAAGAAGCACGGTTAATTTATCAGGGTGTAAACCGCTTTCTGCCGCAATCTGATGAAAAAAGACTAGTGATTGATATTGGCGGACGCTCTACAGAGTTTATTCTGGGTCAAGGCTTTGAATCTAAACAAACCGCCTCACTGCACGTGGGTTCTGTAGCATGGTCGCTCAAACATTTTGGCAGCGGCGAATATACCGAAAAGGCATTTGACCGCGCGCAGATTGCCGCAGAGTCTATCTTTGAAACACTGGGAGTAAATTACAGTCGCAAGCACTGGGATATCGCCTATGGTGCTTCCGGCACAATTGCCGCGGTTGCCGATGTGCTCATGCAATACGGCCACAGGCCTGATGTGGTTGAGAAAGAAAATTTATACTGGCTGCGTGAAGAGCTGCTGAAAGCACGCAGTATGGACAGACTCAAGCTGCTTGGCCTGCGTGAAGACCGCAAACCGGTGATTGCCGGCGGGCTTTCGGTATTGATTGCAGTGTTTGAATTTCTGCATTTGGATACGCTGCATGTCGCCAAAGGGGCACTGCGTCATGGCTTGCTATATGACATGCTGGCGCGTGAAGACGACAAACTGGATTTAAGAAACGCATCGGTAAAACGCCTCGCCAAAAAGTTTGATGTTGACCAGAATCACGCCAACACGGTGGCGGATGTTGCCTTAAAACTGTTTGAGAAAATCAGTGAAAGTATTCATTTTGCACCCGGTGAGCAGCAGACACATGCGCGCAAACTGCGCTGGGCATCACAGCTGCACGAGATTGGCAGCGTAATTTCACCGATTAATGCACATATTCATGGGGCATACATTCTGGAGCACACTGAGCCACAAGGGTTCGCACAGAGCGAGCTGCACTGCTTGAGCCTGCTGATTCTAGGCCAGCGCGGAAAAATCAAGCGGCTGGAGGCTGACCTGTCAGATAAGTTGTTCGTGATTCAGCTCATGTGCCTGCGCTTGGCAGTGATTTTATGTCACGCTCGCAACAAGCCTAACCTGAGAGGCTTCTCTTTAAACACGTTTGATCAGCTTGTGACATTAACTCTGCCCAGCTACTGGCCAGAGAAATATCCTCAGTCTTACTATCTACTTGAAGAAGAAAAACTTGCCTGGCAAAAAACTGCATGGCGCCTGGAGTTATCCACCAGCTTATAAATAAGCTTTCGCCTTATAAATTGTCATAAAAAATTCATTTTAATTTCACAAATAAACGGTATAAACTGTTTATACCGTTTATTGAAAAAAGGCTAAGTCATGTCAAGAATCAATCGTATGCAAGCTGAAGCCCTCGCCGCGCCTGTTGAAAAAGCGGCACCTGCTGCAAAAACTGTGGCGGTTAAAAAAACACAGCCAGCCAAACCGGCAATCGTTTCAAAACCAACAGCCACTACTAAACCTGCAACGGCTACAAAAACAACACTCACAAAAGCATCACTTACTAAAAAAGCAGCCCCTAAAAAAGCTGAACCCAAAAAAGAGGTGAAAGTGAAGGCGGCCAAGCCAGTGAAAGAAAAAACGCCAAAACTCAAAATGGAGCGTGATAGTTTCACCATGCCCAAAACTGAGTATGCACAATTTCATGTGTTGAAGGAACGTTTGAATAAACTGGGACAACCGGCGAAGAAAAGTGAGCTGTTACGTGCCGGCATTATGCAGCTTAGCGCGATGACCGATGCAGCACTTAAGGCCGCGATGAGTAAAGTGCCTGCCATCAAAACTGGCAGACCAAAAAAATAAACAGTTAAAGCAGAGCGCACATATCAAGAGCCTGACTTGGCGCTGACAGTCCGTATTTCGTTCAGCGTCTCCTTGATTTGTGTCTGCAAATTCATATCGTCTCTAGCCAATGCTAAAGCGCGCTCAGCGGCTAGCATAGCCTGCTGCGTTTTGCCTTGTGCCAGTAGCACGGTGGCATAGTTGTTGTGTGCTGCAGCTGAGTCTGGGTGCACCTGCACCGCATGATGCAAGGCGGCAGCGGCAGCCGCCCAATCTCCCGCCACATAAGCAGCGTTACCCAAGCCCATGAGCAGAATCAAATCATCCGGCCAGCGTGCCACTGCACTTTCATAGGCTAGGCGTCGGTCAGCATTGGCCGCATTCTTTTCAAACGCAATCAGCGCCTGAGTTACATTTTCAAGGCTGGCCGTTGCCGGCAGGCTGCCGGGTTTGGAGGCAACAAACGCCCAATATTGACTGCGTGCCCAAGTGCGCTGGAAGGTGCTTAAAGTCATTTCAAAGCGTGCATAAGTGCCTGAGCGCAGCCACATCAACTCTTTATCCAAATCGTAGCCTACGACCACGGCATAATGCCAGGATGGCGCCCATGACAAGCCCAAATTCTGCATCACGACCACCACATTGCCGGCTGCAATTTCACTAAGCAATGCGCGCAAGTCTGGGGCAATTTTAACGGGCAATGCGCCATGTCTTCTGGCCGCCGTTAGCATCTCCACCTGCAAGCTGCCTTTACGGCTGGGGATATAAACCTCTGGCGCTAGCGTCTCAGGACTGACTTGAATATCAATGGCATGCAATGCGGTTGCCAGCGCGGCTGGGCCGCAATGATATTCCTCTTGTGGGAAAAATGGGGTCTCTGTTAATTCGGCATGACGCGGCAGTGTGATATCTAGCGTAAGTTCTCGCACACCGCTAGCCGCACAGCTGCTGAGCAAAAAAGCAAAAACCAGCATGCAGCTTTTCAGCAACATGCTGGTTTTTTGTTGATACAAGTACTGCATCAAGTCCTGCAGGTTAGCGTACAGACCTTGTGAATGGATAAACCTTAGTGAAGCCTAAAATATCTGTCAGCAGCAATACCAGGAAAATTAATACGATTGCGCCAATGATACCGCCGGCTGGGGCTGAATCCAGTTGTGATGCTACCAAGCTGGCTTCTTCATCCGTCATGGCTGCCACGCGATCTTTTGCCTGTGCAGGGTCAATGCCACGTGTTACCAAAGCAGCTTGCACATCTTCGCGTGATAGCGCAGCAATGATACGTGATCGGTCGTCATCTCCAGTTCCATTGAGCGTAGCACCTGCCACTTGCTCGGTGCTAATCATAGCTGCCTGAACGGTTTGAATAGAGCCGGTAAAAAGAATGGATACTGCTAAAAATGCGCTTAAAAAACGTTTAACAAAAATCATAGTAGTGCTCCTTATACGTAATTATTTTTTTAATCGTCTAACGTCTTACTGAAATGACAAGCTGCCATTCAACTGCCAAAAGCGAGAATAAAGTTAACACATATTAACAATTATGTATATGTACGCATCTGCTGCGTGCGATTAATCCGGCACCATGACCATGTGAATTTTATAGCGCGCCACGCCAAACCCGCCACGTTTGCGCAGCCACCATATCGCGCCTTTTTTAACGCTCAATGCACTCTCCGGCATACCTAAATTCTGCGCGATCAATATCCCCAAATTAGGCTGGTGGCCAACCACCAGCAAAGTTTCGGCACTGCTATGATTCGCCAATTCACGCTGGATACGCTGCGGACTGCTATTGATACTTAAAAATTCTTCAATCTTAATTTCAAGGTCGCGCTGCGCAAGCAATGCAGCAGCAGTCTGCTGACATCGCTGTGCTGGACTGACCAATGCCAAAGTCACTGAGGGTAAACGCTTGTTGAGCCACTTCGCCATTTTTGCCGCATCCTGATACCCGCGTTTAGTAAGCACGCGGTCGGTATCGAGACCACTGGGACTGAAGTCCTCAGCTTCTGCATGTCGCCAGAATATCAAATCATTCATGATGGATTAATCGCTATATTTCTGCATTAAGTGCTGCTGGGCACTGAACAAATTGGCTTTATTAACCATCATGTCTGCGGCCAATTGATAGCTGCCGTCCGCTTGCAGCAGCCATGCGTCAAAATTATCATCCAGATAAACCTGACAGCATTCCTGAAGAATTCGCATGCGATGTTTCGGGTCTATAATTGGCCAGGCAATTTCTACGCGCCGCATCATATTGCGGTTCATCCAATCCGCACTGGATAGCCACATATACTCTTCATCACCAATCTGGAAATAAAACACGCGCGAATGCTCAAGCAAACGCCCGATGACAGAACGCACGCGAATTCGCCCATCCAGCCCTTTGGCATCCACCGGCAATATGCAGGCACCACGGACAATTAAATCAATCTCCACGCCGGCACGCCCGGCTTTCACCAGCGCTTTCACCAGCATTTCATCTGTCAATGCGTTCATTTTCAGAATGATACGCACGGGCTTGCCCAACTTGGCAGCCGCTTCGGCCGCGCGCAGCTTGCCAAGCATTTGTCGATGCAGGTTAAAAGGCGCTACCAGCAGCTTATTCAAGCGTGGCAACTTCACCTGGCTGGCAATATGCCGGAATAAATGTTCCATATCGCGTGTCATCTGCTCATTGGCAGTGAGCATGCTGACATCGGTATATAAACGCGCAGTTCTTGGGTTGTAGTTACCGGTTGAGACATGTCCGTAATATTTCAGCCCCCCCGCTTCACGACGCATGACCAGCAGCATTTTGGCATGTGTTTTTAGACCCACGATACCGTATACCACTTGCGCGCCGACCGACTCCAAATCTTCGGCCCAGTTGATATTTGCTTCCTCATCAAAACGCGCCTTCAGCTCTACTACCGCCATCACCTCTTTACCGCGCCGCACCGCCTCCTGCAGCAGTTTCAGCATGCGAGGGTCAGCTCCGGTACGATAAATCGTTTGCTGTATCGACAGCACATCCGGGTCATGCACGGCCTCACGCAAAAAATCTATCACGGATTCAAAGCTTTCATAAGGCTGATGAATCAGCACATCCTGCTGTTTTAACTGATTAAAGTAGGATTGCCCCGGTATCAACTGCTGGCTGATTTTAGGCTCATACGGCTTAAACTTGAGACTTGCGCCTTCAGCCAAATCGGCCAACTGCATCAGCCTCGCCAGATTCACTGGTCCGTGTACGCGGTAAAGCGATTGCTTAGGCAGGTCAAATTGCTGCAACAGCAATTTAGCCAGCTTTTCGTCACAGCTATTGGAAACTTCCAATCGTACTGCGTCACCAAAGTTTCTCTGCACCAGCCCCTTGCGCAAAGCTGTACGTAGATTTTTTACATCTTCCTCGTCCACCGCCAAATCTGAGTGGCGCGTCACTCGGAACTGTGAAAAGCTCAACACTTCACGCCCGGTAAACAAACTTGCCAGATGCGAACGTATGATGCTGGAAAGTGAAACGAATAACTGCTGTTTACCGCTCAGATTTTTTGGCAGCTTAATCAAGCGCGGCAGCGCTCTGGGCACGCGCACAATGGCAATATTGTTACTGCGGCCAAAGGCATCGTTACCACCCAGCGCCACAATAAAATTAAGTGACTTATTCGCCACCTGCGGAAACGGATGCGATGGGTCTAGGGCCACCGGCACCAGTAGCGGACGCACATTCGATTCAAAATATTTGGCTACCCAGCGCTTTTGCTCGGGCGTACGCTCACCATGTGACACCAGTCGCACACCTTGAGCGGCGAGCATCGGCATGAGTTCATTATTGAAAATCTGATATTGCTTTTCTACCAGTGCGTGGGCAGATTTTGCAATCGCCAGATAACTCTGCACATTGACATCAGCCTGCGCTTCATCACCACGCATGGCGTCCACGTGCGGCGCAACGCGCACTTCAAAAAATTCATCCAGATTTGAAGAAACGATACATAGAAAACGCAGTCGCTCAAGCAGCGGATACTGCTGATTTTGCGCCAAACTCAGTACGCGCTCATTAAAAGCGAGAATACTGAGATCTCGGTTCAAAAATTTAATAGGTGAGCTCACGATGCGCATAGTTAATCAATATATAGTTAATCAGTATTTTTATGAGTTGACTCATACTATGTACCAATGATGACAATTTAATGACAAAGCGGTTAAAAAGTCATGCGCTTTTAAATGCTAAATTGCGCTAAATCAAGCTCGCAGGCCTTATATATTATCTAAATTGTTGAGCATATTGTGTGCCGTCTGTTGAATCAGGTTTTTTTCCGTCTCACTGAAACGTTCAGCATTTTTGGCCATCAGCGCAGTTCTTGGATTACTGGCAAACACACTGTGATGTTTGAATAAGAAATGCCAATACAAGCTAGTGACAGGACAGGCGTCTGGGCCAGTTTTCTGGTCAGGCTTGTAGCGACAGCCAGCACAATAGTTGCTCATACGTTTAATATAAGCACCACTCGCCACATAAGGCTTGCTGGTAAAGCGGCCACCATTGGCATATAGCGCCATACCCGCCACATTCGGCAGCTCGACCCACTCCACAGCATCTACATATACTGCCAGATACCACGCCTCCACCTCACGCGGGTTCAGCTCTGCCAGCACGCCAAACATGCCCGTCACCATCAGGCGCTGAATATGATGCGCATAACCATAATCCAGCGTTTGCTGTATGGTTTGCCGCTGACAGTTCATATGCGTATTCGCAGTCCAATACCACAAAGGCAACTTGCGCTGATGCTGATAATGATTGCTTTGCGCCATTCCCGGCATGTCCAGCCAATACACACCGCGAATAAATTCGCGCCAGCCCAATATCTGCCGCACAAATCCCTCCACACTGGCAAGCGGCAAGTCTTGCTGACGATAAGCGTTGACTGCTGCTGCAATCACTTCACGCGGATTCAACAACTTCAAATTCAGTGAACTAGAAAGCAGCGAATGCCATAAATAAGGCGATTGCTGACCATTTTGAAACTGCCACATCGCATCTTGATGCTCGCCGAAAGCCGCCAGTTTATGCGTAATGAAATCCTGCAAAAACACCAAAGCCTGTTGTCGGGTCACCGGCCAGATAAAATTACGTAAGCTGCCCGGGTGCTCTGCAAAGTGCTGCTCAACATCTGCCAGCACCTCGTGCGTTATATCATCCAGCGCAATTGCGGGCGGCGCAGGCAAATGTTGCGGGCCTGATTTGCCGAATGCCTTGCGGTTTTCCGCGTCATAATTCCACACGCCGCCCTCGGGTTCATCATCGCGCATCAACACGCGATGCTGTTTGCGCATGTATCGATAAAAAAACTCCATGCGCAGGGTTTTTCCGCTGCCCGCCCAGCGTTTGAAATCAGCCTTGCTGCACATGAAATGCGTATCGTCACGTAAAGCAAGCGGGATTTGATTTTCTTGCGATAGCGCAAGCAAATCCTGCTGCAAGCGGTATTCGCCCGTCTCACAGACAATGATTTTTTTCGGCTGCAAGACATGCACATAATGCTGCCAAGCCTGCTTTAAAGTCGCAAAATCATGGGTGCCGAGCTTGAGATAAATGAGCGGCCATTGTTTTGATTCCAGCATGCGCGCATAGTGACGCATCGCTGCCAAAAACACAGCGATTCGCGCTTTGTGACTCCAGACATGACTGGCTTCTGCCGCAGCTTCTACCATCAGAATTTTGTCTTGCGCCGGGTCAAACTCATCCAGCGCTGGGTTGTCGGCATTCAGCTGGTCGCCCAGAATTAAAATCAGATGACGCGTCATCGTTTGCTCGCTGCTCTGCATTTATCTGAACAATACTTCACTTCAGCCCAATTTTTAGCCCAAGCCTTGCGCCATGTCATCTCGCGTCCGCACTGCACGCAGAGCTTACTGGGAAGACTGGACTTATTACCTTTAAATGATGTAGATGGCATGCTGAAATGACTCTGCAAATACAGAGTCGTTCATGCGTTTTATAGAATTTTTGAAAGGAGTGTAGCAACCGCGGCAAAGCCAAATGGTGCGGTGACACAGACACTGGAGCCATAGCCTGCACAATGAAGGCCGGTCAAAGCTTGCGCATCCGTTTCGCAAGTGCGGTCAGGCTGCCGTACCTGTTCGTCTGAGTAAATAGCGGTGATGCCGAACAAAGCCGCTTTTGGCTTGGATTTACCTTTCATTTCCTGCGCCTTGGGAAAACCATAATCGCGGCGCAATCCATTGCGCACTTTTGCCAGCAGGCGGTCACCGTGTACCTGCGACAAGTCTGCCAGTTTAATTTTAGTGGGATCTAAACGCCCGCCGGCACCACCGGTGGTCACCAGCGGAATGAAATGGTATTTGCAATAAGCAGCAATCGCCATCTTGGACTTGGCATCATCAATGCAATCTACAATGCCATCAAAATCTTTATCCAGCATTTGCGACGCATTGTCTGCCGTGACAAAGTCTTCGACCTCATGTACGACTGCAGACGGATTAATCTGCAATATACGCTCACGCATGGCGGCAACCTTGGCCTTGCCGAAAGCGCCATCAATTGCGTGTAATTGTCGATTCACATTGGATTCGGCAATATTATCCAAGTCTATCAGGGTAATTTTGCCGACTGCATTGCGCGCCAGCGCTTCTGCTGCCCAGCTGCCTACCCCACCAATGCCAATCACACATATATGGCTAGCTTGCAGCTTGGCTAATCCGGCTTCACCATATAAGCGCGACACACCCCCAAAACGGCGCGCAAAATCTACATCATGGTCACTCATGTTTCCAGCACCACAAATGCCGCAGCTAGGTTTTTTTCATCACTGATACTGATATGGGTTTGTCTGATGTGGCGCTCTGTCATAAACTGCTGCAGCTCTTGCGCCAAAATCAATAAGGGCTTACCCAACTCATCATGGGCAACGGCAATATTCTGCAAGGTGGCAGGCGCACGCAGGCCGGTGCCCAAGGCTTTGGCAAATGCCTCTTTCGCTGCAAAGCGCTTGGCTAAAAAACGTGGTTTGATGTTGGAAGCGTGATAGCTGACCAACTCGCTCTCAGCCAGAATTCTGGCTGCAAACGCATCACCAAACTCCTCGAGCGAAGCCTTGATGCGGGCGACTTCAACAATATCTGTGCCTACCCCGTAAATCATCTGGCAGGAGCAAACTCTTTCATCAGCGCTTTCATTTCGCGCACCGCGTTATCCCAGCCCACAAACAGTGCATGCGCAACAATGGCATGGCCAATATTCAGTTCTTCCAGACCATGAATCGCTGCAATTTCATGCACGTTGTGATAATGCAAGCCATGCCCGGCGTTCACCACCAAGCCCAAATCCAGCGCGTGCATCACCGCGGTTTTGATGCGATCAAGCTCGGCGTGCTTTTCCCTTTCATGTTCGGCATCAGCAAAAGTACCGGTATGTAGTTCAATCACGGGCGCACCCATTTTTTTTGCTGCATCAATCTGGGCAAGATCAGGGCCAATAAACAGAGAGACGCGAATGCCGGCTGCCTTGAGTTTATTAACCGCTTTTTCAACTTTGGCATAATTGGCGACCACGTCTAATCCACCCTCAGTGGTACGCTCTTCACGGCGCTCCGGCACCAGGCATACATCCTGCGGTGCCACCTTGAGGGCGATTTCAATCATCTCGTCCGTCACCGCGCATTCCAGATTCATTTTGGTCTGGAGCAATGGACGCAGCGCAAAAATATCTGCATCCTGCATGTGGCGGCGGTCTTCACGTAAATGCAGGGTAATACTATCCGCCCCGGCTTGCTCGGCACGCAAAGCGGCTTGCACCACACTCGGGTATTTGGTGCCACGCGCCTGACGGATGGTGGCAACGTGGTCGATATTGACGCCTAATTTAATCATTTTTAACTTTTCTAACGCTTTATTTAATTTAGAGATATTACCAAAACATCATATCTATTTTGAATTCGTGTTGTATTGAAGCTCAGGCGCGGCGTAGCGCCAAAGACAGTACGAATTTATACGGCAAGGCGCGACAACAAAGTATCTTCAATACAGTATGAATCAGAAATCTTGTAAATCAATGAGCAACTGCCTTGTATGCAACGGCTTATCACCCAAATAATGTGCCAGTAAATAACGCATCAACTGTTTGCTCTGCTGCTTGGTCTGCGCATGACTGTAATCGTCATTTGCCATATCAATCAGGGTTTTGCCTAGCAAAGCCACCCCGCTCTCATGCTTATCCATTGCACCGGCCAGCTTAAAAGCGCCATGCTCCGCCTCATAACGATAACTTTGCCTGGCAACAATTAACTCATCATCCATGTCATGTACGAGCGGAATGGCGTAACCCAGCTCTTGCAGAAACTTTAATTCAAATCTGCGCAGCGTGGTAGCCAGATCTTTTGCTCCTGCCAGCCTCTGTAAAGTATCTGCATAATAGATAAACAGTGCTTCATGCGCGTCTTCTCGTGGCAGCAGCCGCAGCAGCAATTCATTCAAATAAAAACCGCACATCAGGGCTTCACCCTGCAACAGCAGGACGCTGCCGTTCCACTCCAGACTATGCAGCGTTTTCAGCTCCTGTTTACCTGACCAAGTGGCCAGCATAGGCTGAAATGCCTGCAACATACCACGCATGGCTGAGCGTGGTCGTCTGGCGCCTTTGGCCGTCACAGCCACACGACCGAAATCGCGTGTAAACAGCTCTACCACCAAACTGGTCTCTTTAAACGGATAAGTATGCAGTATGTAAACCGGCTGGTTATCCTGTCGATGCGTCGTCGTTGAAACCATACAATTTCGTCAAAACCGATGGGCGATATTAGTAACCCAAGCTCTTCAGCGCGCGCTCATCGTCAGCCCAGCCGCCTTTAACCTTTACCCAAACTTCCAGATAAACTTTACCGCCGAATAATTTTTCCATATCCATTCTGGCTTCGGTAGAAATCTGTTTGAGTTTTTCGCCGCCCTTGCCTATCAGCATAGGTTTCTGGCTTTCTTTATCTACAATCACTGCGCAGAAAATACGGCGCAATTTGCCCACAGTCTCGAATTTTTCAATTTCTACCGCTACTGAGTACGGCAGTTCATCACCAGAGAATCTGAACACTTTCTCACGCAATATTTCTGAAGCCAGAAAACGCTCGTTTTTGTCAGTCAGTTCATCTTCGGCATAGATAGCCGGCTGTTCAGGCAGATGTTTGCGGATGGTACTTAACAGCTCATCAATATTCAGCGTTTTTTTGGCACTTACCGGCACGATATCGGCAAACGGAAATTCCAGATCAAAATCCTGAATCAGCGGCAGCAGATTGCCTTTGTCACCCATTAAGTCCAATTTGTTGACGACTAGAATAGTGGGAGTTTTGTCCGATAACAACTTTAATACTTGACGGTCTGCATCCCCCAATTTCATCGGTTCAATCACAAACAGCACCACATCCACTTCTGACAACACTTGGGTAACGGTTTTATTTAGTCCTTTATTCAGCGCATTCAAATGTTTCTGCTGAAAACCCGGCGTGTCCACAAACAAAAACTGCGTATCTTCAGTGGTATGAATGCCCAGCAGACGATGGCGTGTGGTCTGCGCCTTGCGCGAAGTAATGGCCAGCTTTACGCCAAGAATGTGATTGAGCAGTGTCGATTTTCCGACATTAGGGCGACCCACAATAGCCACCGTACCGCATTTAAAAATAGGATCTGCGTGAGCGGTTTGATCTGTCATGATTTGGATTTTCCGGTAGATATTTTCTGAAATGCAGCGAGCGCGAGTTTGGCAGCCGACTGTTCCGCCAGACGGCGGCTGGTGCCTTCACCCTGGGTGCGGATATTATGTTTTGCGATATAACATTCCACCACAAACTGCTGGGCATGCGCCTCACCGCTAGTCTGTGTAACGGTATATTCGGGCACGGCTATTTTTCTGCTTTGCAGTAATTCCTGCAGTAGGGATTTGGGATCTTTATCAATCACCTTAGGGTCTATGGTCGCCAGTTTCTGCGCATATAAATCCAACACAAAGGCCTGAGCCGCCGCAAATCCGCCATCAAGATAAACTGCACCCACAATCGCTTCCAGCGCATCCGCTAATATCGAAGGTCGGCGCCAGCCTGCACTTTTCAACTCACCTTCACCCATTTTCAGGGCATCTCCCAAATGCAGGCTCTGCGCGATTTCACTCAACGTGGCTTCTTTTACCAACTGCGCGCGCAGACGACTCAAATCACCTTCTGCCAGATTGGGAAATTTAAGATAGAGCTGGGTGGCAATGACAAAATTTAATGCCCCATCGCCTAAGAACTCCAAACGCTCATTATTACGCGCACCATAACTGCGATGCGTAAGCGCTTGTTCCAGCAGATTGGGGTCAGCAAAACCGTAACTTAAACGCTTGGCCAGTTCCTGCTGTGCAATACTTTGTGGATGCTTGCCAATCAATTAGTTACCGTCGCTACTCGCCGTAAAATCCATCAGCACGCTCATGTTGCCTGCCAATGGCTTAACTACCTGATATTCCACACTCACCACAGTAGCACCGCTGTCACTACGAGATATGCTCAGGTCATCACTCGTCACTACACTGACATAATCAATAGAGGCGCGTTTATCAAAAGCTGTTTTAATCTCTTTAGGCGTCATCGTATCCAGTGGATCCTGTTTCATAGCTTTGAGCACTTTTTTAACCGTCATGAATTCAGCGTAAACCGGTACGATGCGAATTGCTGTAATAGCCAGCAGTACAATCAGCGCACCCACAATCAGCATGCCCAGAAAACTGATGCCGCGCTGACGGTCTGGTCGTGAACAATTTAAATGTTTTGCCATATTTCCTCCGAAACGGTGAATACCGGAATCATTAATACTGAAATCATACATACTGGAATCATCAATAAAGTTTAAGCACTTTATTGAATAGCATTGCCTATTCTAGAACTGTCATCAAAATTCATCCAGATAAAAAATGCCTTACCAACCAGATTTCTTTCCGGCACGAACCCCCAGACACGGCTGTCCGAACTATTATCACGGTTATCCCCCATCGCGAGATAATGGCCTGCGGGTACGACCACCTCTTCACCGCGGGCGAACCTGCCGCCTATGCTGTCCGGATCATAGCTTCCCTGCAGGTCATGAATCAAAATATCATGCTCCACGCTGCCCAGTGATTCACGATATTTTTTTGCCGTCACCACATTCAGGCCTGACATCACATATTCATAATTGCTGACATCATTCAGTGCAACTAACTCTCCGTTCACGGTGAGTTGTTTATCCTGATACTTCACGCGGTCACCGGGCAAACCAATCACACGTTTGATGTAATCAATAGAAGGTGCAGGCGGATAATGAAATACCATCACATCGCCACGCTTAGGCTGACCGATTTCAATAAAAGTATTATTCAAAATCGGCACGCGCAAGCCATAGGTAAACTTATTCACCAAAATAAAATCGCCGGCAAGCAACGTGGGCATCATGGAACCGGAAGGAATTTTGAAAGGCTCCACAATAAAAGAGCGTACGAAAAACACTACCAAAATGACCGGGAAAAAGCTTTTGGCATACTCCACCCAGATAGGCTCATCCATACCCGTCTGGCGCTTTTTGCTGAGCACCAATATATCGAGCAGCCAGATGAAGCCCGTTACCAGCAAAATCACTATCATGAACAGCGCAAACATCATGGCCTTTTATTCCTATCCGTATGGTGATGGTTATTTATCTTCAACTCTGAGAATCGCGAGGAAGGCTTCCTGCGGAATCTCGACACTGCCCACCTGCTTCATGCGTTTTTTACCTTCTTTTTGTTTCTCCAGCAGCTTGCGTTTACGCGTAATATCACCGCCGTAACACTTGGCCAGCACATTCTTACGCATGGCTTTTACCGTTTCTCTGGCAATAATATTGGCGCCGATAGAAGCCTGAATTGCCACATCAAACATCTGACGCGGTATCAGTTCACGCATTTTGGCGGCCACTTCGCGACCGCGATACTGGCTGTTACTGCGGTGTACAATCAAGCTCAATGCATCTACACGTTCACCATTGACCATAATGTCCAGTTTCACCAAGTCTGCAGCGCGGAACTCCAAAAATTCGTAATCCATAGAGGCATAGCCGCGTGACACCGATTTAAGCTTATCGAAAAAATCCAGCACCACTTCGTTCAGTGGCATTTCATAGCTCAGCATCACTTGTCGCCCCATATACTGCATGTTGCGCTGGATGCCACGCTTATTGTTACACAGCGTCATCACGGGTCCCACATAGTCTTGCGGCATCAGCAGGTTGACCACAATCATCGGCTCGCGAATCTCTTCAATGCGTGATGGTTCGGGCAAACGAGAAGGGTTCTCAATCTGCACCACTTCGCCGCTCTTCAGCAGCAGCTCGTACACCACCGTCGGCGCCGTGGTGATGAGGTCCATGTCATATTCGCGCTCTAGGCGCTCCTGCACAATCTCCATGTGTAGCAGACCAAGAAAACCGCAGCGGAAACCAAAACCCAAAGCAGTTGAGTTTTCCGGTTCAAATAGCAAACTTGCGTCATTCAGACTCAGTTTTTCCAGTGCAGTACGCAAAGCCTCAAACTGATTGGACTCTACCGGATACAAACCAGCAAACACCTGCGGCTTCACTTCTTTAAAGCCGGGTAAAGCTTCCTTAGCAGATCGGCCGGCATGGGTCACCGTATCGCCCACTTTTGCCGCCGCCAGCTCTTTAATACCCGCAATCACAAAGCCCACTTCACCTGCCGAGAGTGCGGTTTTTTGCAGAGATTTAGGGGTAAACACACCCACCTGCTCACACAGATACTCCGCACCGGTTGCCATCAGGCGAATTTTTTCTTTGGGTTTGAGCACGCCGTCCATGACGCGAACCAGCATTACCACCCCCACATAATTATCGAACCATGCATCAATCACCAGCGCTTTAAGCGGGGCTGATGTATCCCCTTTTGGTGGCGGCACTTTGGCAATCACTGCCTCCAGCACATCACGTACACCTTGACCGGTTTTGGCAGAACAGCGCACTGCATCACTGGCATCTACCCCAATGACATCTTCAATTTCCTGAATCACCCGATCAGGATCCGCCGACGGCAAATCAATTTTATTCAATACTGCGGTCACTTCCACACCCAAATCCAGCGCGGTGTAACAGTTGGCAACGCTTTGCGCCTCTACACCCTGACTGGCATCCACTACCAGCAGCGCACCTTCACAAGCTGACAACGAACGTGAAACCTCATAGCTGAAATCCACATGCCCCGGGGTATCAATCAAGTTCAGCTGATAAATCTCCCCATCATCCGCTTTATACTGCAAAGCCGCTGTCTGCGCTTTAATGGTAATACCGCGCTCGCGCTCAATATCCATAGAATCCAGTACCTGCGCTTCCATCTCACGGTCAGCCAAGCCGCCGCACATCTGAATGATGCGGTCAGCCAGCGTGGATTTGCCGTGGTCGATATGAGCAATAATGGAAAAGTTACGGATATTTTTCATGGTGAATTCTTAATAAAAAGCCAAACTGCATTTAAGACAAAGCACTCAGCAAATAAGGGCGCCTGAAGCGCCCTTATTTGCTAAACGGAACAGCCGTGATTCTACAGCAAATTCAAAGGATTAAGAAAGCACGGAATCACTTGCCAGCAGGTATTTTTACCGGTACGTACAGCGTATTCTCGCCACGCAAGACCAGCAACGCAACGGTTTTACCGGCAGCAAAGGCCGCCAATTGTTTGTTGAATTGTTCCAGACTCTGCACTTCGGTATTGTTCAAGCCTAAAATTACATCACCGCGTCGCACGCCTGCCTGAGCAACTGCACCCTGCGCATCAATCACCAGCAAGCCATTTTTGCCATTGAGTTTCTTTTTCTGCTGCGGGGTAGGCTCTTTCAAAAGCAAACCAATACGATTCACTTCCGGTTTAGCAGGGCCTTTGCTGCTGGATGCCACCTCAGTCTGCTCGGTCGGCATATCACCTACCAAAATATTCAAAGTTTTTTCACTGCCTTTGCGCAGCACTTCAACCGATACGGTTTTGCCTGGTTTAGCCGCGCCCACTGCACGCGGCAAATCAGTTGAACTGACAATCGGCTTGCCATCAAATTTGGTAATCACGTCACCCGCTTCCAAACCACCTTTATCAGCTGGGCCATTTTTTTCAACAGCAGCGACCAGCGCACCATTGGTATTTTTCATGCCGAATGATTCAGCCAGGTCTTTGCTGAGTTCTTGAATGACGATACCCAGCCAGCCGCGCGTCACTTTACCGTTAGCTTTCAACTGATTGGAGACTTCAAGCGCAACATCGATCGGGATACTGAATGACAAACCCATCGAGCCACCACTGCGACTGTAGATCTGTGAATTGATGCCCACGACTTCACCCGCCAGATTAAACAGAGGGCCACCTGAGTTACCCGGATTAATCGCCACATCGGTTTGAATAAACGGTACAAAATTTTCTTGAGGTAAGGCACGGCCTTTCGCACTGACAATACCCGCTGTCATGGTATTTTCCAGGCCAAACGGAGAACCAATCGCCGCTACCCATTCACCTACTTTCAATTTGCTGGGGTCGCCGGTAGTTACCTTAGGCAGGCCGCTGGCATCAATTTTCACCAGCGCAACATCGGTGCGTTTATCTGCACCAATAATCTTGGCCTTGAATTCACGCTTATCAGAAAGCTTAACAATGACCTCATCCGCATCGGCAACCACATGCGCATTGGTGAGAATGTAACCATCGCTGCTAATAATAAAACCAGAACCCAAGGACTGTGATTTAAATTCAGGCTGTGCACCGCCATTCGGGCCGGGAATCTGCCCAGGAAAAGGAATGCCGAAACGTTTAAAAAATTCCTGCATCTGCTCATCGCCATGGAATCCCGGGAATGGCATGACGTTCTCGTTACGCATGTTCTGCGTAATACTGATATTAACTACCGCTGGTCCTTGCTTTTCTGCCAGCTCGGTAAAATCAGGCAAGTCTTTTGCGTGGACGCTCGTCTGCGCCACAGAAATGAAGCCAAATAAAAACGCGGCTACCCAATTTCTCATCATGTATACACCTCTTAAACTTAATTTTTCAAGAATACGGACGTAACGAACGCACGGCCCATGGTTGCTGCAAAGCTAGTTCGCCAAACTTAATCTGCCAAACGTAGCACCGTGGCATGACACTGTCGACGCAGGGATGTTTTTGAATTACCGTAGGCCGTTAAATGTCCTTTAACCCAAAGAAAACCCAATACCAGACCTAACGCCGCAAAAAGTGCCACCCACAAATCATGGCCAAGGAACTGGTCAGCGGCCAAAGCAGCAATCAGCATGCTGATTAAAGGGACCAGATAGAGATAAAACACCGTGCTCAGCATAATTTTTTCATCAATGCCCACGACCACGCTATCGCCTACTTTTACATCGATTGTGTTTTTTGCCAGAAACGCTTGGCTTTGATGGCCCAACAGCTTACCCCAAGTTGCATTGCCGCAGCCTCGCTTTTGCCCGCAAAGACCACAAGCGGTGCGACGCTCGACTTCAAGCATAACGAACCCGTCAAGACGCTGGGTTACCACTGCAAACTCTTCAATCATTTAAAAGCCCGATAATTATTTTTTAAACACCACGGCATTAGCGATTTGCACCACTGTAGCTTCCGGGACATCTCCTACCACTGTAACCAGATGTCCATGATTGATATGGGTATAAAAATTAGTATTTCCAGAGCTGGAGAGCATATTTTTTTGCTGCAGTTTGGTTTTATTGTGTTTGTTGACGTGCTCAATGAACAAAGACACCGAGGCAAGGCCATCGGAAAACACAACGTGCGTGACCGGCTCATCCTTGCCTTGCACCTTACGCATCAACTGGTCAACTTTGCGATATCCTGCTGGTAAAGATTTAATTTCCCAGTCAGCAGCGCCATCTGGCCTAGCCACCAATTCGGCTTCATGTTCCATCACATAGTGTTTGCTGTGATCAATTTTCGGCTTAAACCAATCCAGCGCCACCGTGTTCATCAAACCTAACTGCGTGAAACTGATACTTTCTACAACTTCATCACGATGGTTATACATCACCGATTTAAGCATCAGGCCATATTCCATATCGACCCAGAAACGATAACTGTAACGCAGCGCATCCTTGGGCACCAGCACCAACACCTGCGCCAATCTACCCGCAACGCGCTCAGTTTCTGCCTGACGCAGGTTATAACTGACCTTGATAGAATCCAGATTCAGCGGCAGCACGGCAGGAAACATATTCTGCCCACGTCGCTTCTCAATAATTACCTTTTCCTGCTGGTGATTGTAAATCACCACATTGCCACTGTGATTAAACACTTCGCGCGGGCTGCCATCCAATATCACATTACGAACAAACTCGTTTTGCCCGTCATACATATGTGTGATTTCAACCGAGCGTATCTGCTTGCTGGTCTGACAAACAAAAATGCCCTTGTAACTCAGGGCACGTGCTGCTGCAGCTGCTTTGTGCAGCAACTGCCAGTTATCTTCATCAGAGGCGTTGACGGTGATACTAGAACATAAAATCGCAATCAGTGTTGCACTGGCAAAACTTCGGGCCAGAACAAAATACTTCATCAACATCACTCCGCGTAATTGACTGATTGGATGTAATAAGAACTGGTAGACGGGGCTGACACCTGATGTGCATACAGGTACTCGTCAGGAATCGCCTGTTCTGAGGTTTCAACCTGCGCCATTTCCATTACCGGAGCTGTGGTTTGTGTTTGCTGCTGCAAAGCCATCCAGCCCACGACCATCACTGCCGCAAAAGAAGCCGCCATTGACCACTTCACCGGCAGCTTATCTTTAAACTCGGCCAGCTTCTGGCTGTTTTGCTGGGCAGCTTTTGGCGCCAGCACTGTAGGCTCCATATCGATGCGCTGCATCAGCTTTTGCTTAAAATCCTTAGCAAACATGGTGTTACCACGCATGACATCACCAATCAAATGATATTCACTCCAAGTTTCAGCAGCCTGTTTGCTATTGTGTAAAGACGCGATCAAACGACCCGCATCTTCTAATGCTATTTCATCGTCCATTAAAGCTGATATTTGTTCACTCATGGTTTACTCCTAAATACTTTCCTACTCACTTAATGTCAGACGATGATTACCAGCGTTTATTTTCAGGGGTATCCAACAATGGTCTTAACTTCAATGCAATCGTTTCACGCGCCCTGAAAATGCGTGAGCGAACTGTTCCAATCGGGCAACCCATAATGGTTGCAATTTCTTCATAACTTAAACCCTCAATTTCGCGCAGCGTAATCGCAGTGCGTAATTCTTCAGGCAAACCTTCCACAGTATCATTCACCGTTTGGGCAATCTGTTTGGTCATCATTGAAGATTCAGGTGTTTCTGTAGTGCGCAGTTCATTGCCATCTTCAAAATTTTCAGCATCTTCAATTTCAATATCAGTGCTAACAGTTGGTCTGCGCCCTACTGATACCAGATAATTTTTTGCGGTGTTGATACCGATACGATACAGCCAGGTGTAGAAAGCACTGTCCCCACGAAAATTAGGCAGGGCACGATACGCTTTAATGAACGATTCCTGCACCACATCCTCGATTTCAGACTGGTCGCGTATCATTCTAGACAAGAGACGACCCAGCTTGCGTTGATATTTATCAACCAGCATGCCAAAAGCACGTTTGTCTCCGCGTTGCGCGCGCACTACAAGCTCGTGATCGATTTCACGATTACCGGGAGAGGAAGTATTCGACACTACGCTCAAGTTTCCAGTCGCTTCATGTTTGGTTGGTTTGGCTTTATCATCATTTTTGTTGTGTTCGCTAGTATACCCCTGCGACACCGCCTGCATAAAACTTAATTGCGTAAATTCTTGAATCTTGCCAGTTTGTATCATTCTTAGAATCCCCTCTTAATCATGATTAAACAGTCGCTACAGCGTTTACTTTTCAAACGCGTGATGATTGCCACTATTGCCTTTTATGATGACCACGATACACTCTCATAAGTTCCTAGCGATTTATGTCCGACCACCCCATTAAGAACACATCACATGCAGCAATATGACGTTTTAATTATCGGCAGCGGCCTTGCCGGTCTGTCTCTGGCTTTACGCACCGCACAGCACAAAAAAATCTGTCTGGTTAGCAAACGCAGCATCAATGATTCAGCCAGCAACTGGGCACAGGGCGGCATTGCGGCAGTGCTGAATGACACGGATTCAATAGACGAACATATCCAGGACACCCTGATTGCTGGCGCTGGTTTATGCGATGCAGCCGTGACAAAAAAAGTCGTAGAGCATGGCAAGGAAACCGTTGAGTGGCTAATAGAACAAGGCGTAAGTTTCACACGCGAAGCGGATGATAGTGGCTATCACCTAACCCGCGAAGGCGGGCACAGCCAACGCCGCATCATTCACTCTGCCGATGCCACCGGACACGCGGTGCAGGTGACGCTTGCAGAAAAAGTACGTCAGCACCCGAATATCACGCTGCTGGAAAACCATATTGCGGTAGATCTCATCACCACGCAGAAATTTAAAAGTACAGATATCGCCGCCGACAGCAATACCTGTTTAGGCGCTTATGTGCTGGACAACACTACTGGCAAAGTCATCACCATCGGCGCGCAAAACACCGTTTTAGCTACCGGTGGTGCGGGCAAGGTGTATTTGTACACCACCAACCCGGATGTGAGCACCGGGGATGGCATGGCGATGGCGTGGCGCGCAGGCTGCCGTGTTGCCAATATGGAATTTATTCAATTTCACCCCACCTGCCTGTTTCACCCGCATGCCAAATCTTTTTTGATTTCTGAAGTGGTACGTGGTGAAGGCGGCATTTTAAAACTGCCCGACGGCACGCGTTTCATGCCGGAACATGACCCCAGAGCCGAGCTTGCCCCGCGCGATGTGGTGGCACGTGTCATTGACTTTGAAATGAAAAAACGCGGCCTAGATTGCGTATATCTGGACATTAGCCACAAATCACGCGAATTCATTCATGCACACTTTCCCAACATTTATCGCCGCTGTCTAGAGCTGGGTATCGACATTAGCCAAGCACCGATTCCTGTTGTGCCCGCGGTGCATTTTATGTGCGGCGGTGTGATGACCGACGACGTAGGTCGCAGCGATATTCAGCATTTATATGTCATAGGCGAAACCGCCTGCACCGGCTTGCATGGTGCCAACCGCCTCGCCAGCAACTCGCTGCTGGAATGTCTGGTGTTCGGCCAATCTGCGGCTGAGGATATACTCAGCCAGCCCGATAGAACGATTCCTAACTTACCGTATTGGGATGAAAGCCGTGTGACCGATGCTGATGAAGAAGTGCTGATTTCGCATACGTGGGATGAGCTGCGCCGCTCTATGTGGAACTATGTGGGGATTGTGCGCACCGATAAACGCTTGAGCCGCGCTCTGCATCGCATCCACATGCTGCGTGATGAAGTGCACGAGTTTTACAGCAACTTTAAAATCAGCAATGACCTGATTGAACTGCGTAACCTACTGCAGGTGGCAGAGCTGATTGTGCGCAGCGCCATGGAACGCAAGGAAAGCCGCGGCCTGCACTACAGTAAAGATCATCCGGATACAGACGCGGAGCCTATTCCAACCGTACTGGAACCTTCCAATTACTATAGCCTGCTCGATGGCGATCAAGGTCACCAGCACTAGCGCATGTTGGCATTACGCTTAGTCATCACCAGCCTAGGATTATTGTGTTGCTGTGCCGCCCATGCCAGTGAACGTTATAGCGTCAGCTATGTTTATGATGGCGATACGGTTCAGCTTACCGACTCGCAAGGTCAATTCAAACTGCGCTTAAGCGATATTGACGCACCTGAACGCAATCAACCCTACGGCTTAAAAGCGCGTCGTGCACTAATGAGGTTATGTCAGGGCACGTATATCGAAGTCAAAGTTGAAATCACCGGCACCGATCAATATGCACGGCAGCTAGGCAAGCTGAACTGCAATGGCACTGATGCTAGTCTATACCTGGTTGAACAAGGCTACGCTTGGCACTCTGCCAAGTTTTCGAGCGATACTCAATTAAAACAAGCCGCCGCACGACTAGTTTCATTAAATTGATCACCTAATTTCAAAACAAAGTGCTCGGTAGAATTCAATTTATTTGCTCGCATTATTTTCTAATGATTGATCTTGTTCATTATTACCCAATGCGCATAAAACTCCTGCCTAGTTTATATCCCATGAAAATTGCATAGTCCATTGTAACCAGTCTCATTGGACTATTCCAAAGGTGCACTTATGAAACTATTTAATGCAACCAGCATTAATTAAAATCAAAAATAACGCTTGACCTTGGCGCAACTCTAATCTTTAGACTTCAAAATACTCAGTCATATATGAGATTTGTTCACATGACTGAAACTTTAAATCTAAATTCTGGAGATTAAAATGTCTAAGAGAAAAGTTGAAGTATTCAGTGCTGGTTGCTCTATTTGTAATGATGCGGTGAAGCTTGTGCAAAGTGTGGCCTGTCCATCTTGCGAAGTTTCAGTGCTTGATATGAAGGATATCAAAGTTGCTGAACGGGCAAAATCACTAGGAGTATCAAGAGTACCAGCCGTGGTAGTTGATGGAAAGCTGGCAGAGTGCTGCTTAGGTGGAGTTATCAATGAAGCTTCGTTACGCGCTTCTGGCATAGGGCAGGCTCGCACCTAAAGAGCGTCAGAGTAATTCTGATTAATATCAAAAAATATTCTTGACCTTAGAGTTAGCTCTAAGGTGTAAGCTATTAATTTTGACGGCTCATTTCTATGCTTACCATTGGTAAAATTGCCGCAACCGCACAAATAAGTACGGATGCATTGCGTTATTATGAACGCGAGGGATTGATTAAGCCTTCTTCTATTAGTGAAGGAGGCTATCGACTCTACAATCAGGATGCAGTCATGCGCCTGCATTTTATTAAACAAGCTCAAGCCTGCGGTTTCACCCTATCTGAAATCCGCGAATTGCTTCTGTTAAGTCAGCATACCTCTGCCTGCTGCAATGATGTACGTCAACTTGCTATTGAGAAGAAGCTACAGCTCGAAGCCAAGATCAAGGTCTTGAAAGTGATGTCATCATCGCTGGATGCAATGATTACCAATTGTTCAAATCACACCCTTCCGGTCACTGACTGTCCGATACTGCAAGCTATTGCTGATATCCATGAAGTAAAGAAACCATGATCATTGAGCTTTTCTACGCGGAAGGTTGCCAGCAATGCCTTCGTAACCTCGAAACCCTCAAGGCTGCAGCTCAACAAACCGTCCCTGAAATAGTTTGGCGCGAGGTTAATGTGCTTGAAGAGCTGGATTACGCTGTTGAGTTAGGTATTCTGACGTTGCCAGCAATCGTCATCGATAAAGTGTTAGTGTTTACCAAACTTCCCTCTGCGCATCAATTGACTGATGCACTCAACCAGCGAAAAACTATAGAAATCACTCATGGAAATTGAATCGCTTCGGCACGCTATAGAGCAAGCAGGCATGGCCGCCGCCATCGCAGGTTTTTTAACGGGCTTGATCTTTAGTTTCAATCCTGTAGCGATAGCAGCTATTCCAGTCACTTTAGCTTATGTGACCAAAGCACGCGAGAAACGCACCGCTTTCGCCTATGGTGCCATGTTTATCCTGGGTCTGATTCTGACGCATGTTATCTTAGGCTTGATTGCTGGTTTTGGTGGACTTTGGGTCGAGGCATTGATAGGTCGGTTCTGGGGAGCCTTACTGGGACCACTCCTTATTATTCTCGGGCTCATATGGACAGGATGGCTGCGCATACCGCTACCCAGGCTGTCCTTTCGGGCACAAAAAGTAACAGGTATGTGGGGTGCCTTTACTATGGGCGTCCCTTTTTCTGTTGCAGTCTGTCCGTTCTGTACGCCTGCACTCATTGTTATTTTGGGTGTTGTAGCAACCCTAGGATCACCAACATTGGGGGCTCTTGTCATGCTGGCATTCGCACTTGGCCGCGCCATTCCAATCGCGCTGGGTGCTGTAGCCATCAGCTCAGTTAAACATTTGAAGATCTTCAGTCGCTGCCAACAATTGTTTAATGTCATTGGCGGGCTTTTGTTAATCGCATCAGGACTTTATCTATTGAATGGCTACTATTTTCTGATACCTGCTCTGGCGATATAACCACTTCCAAGTTGTGACCTACGCCTTCTACATAATAAAAAAGTGAGATTAACTTGACTAACTTCCTGACGGAACAACGTAACCAGAGACTTCTCTGGATATTATCAGCGGCTACCTTCCTGGTTTTCTTTCAGGCATATATGGTCGCGCCTCTGCTTCCCAGGTTTGCGGAAATTTTTAACGTCTCCGTGGAGAAGGCTGGCTTAATGGTACCCGCCTATCTGTTTGCTTATGGTGCTTCGACACTATTTTACGGTCTATTATCGGATCGCTATGGCCGTCGCCCACTTATTATTGGATCATTGCTCGCTTTCATCGCGCTCACTTTCCTGACGGGGTTTGCCCAATCTAGTAATCAGTTGACTCTTGTCCGGCTTTTCACAGGACTGGGTGCAAGTGGCATTGTGCCCTTAGCACTTGCGCTCATTGGCGACCTTTTTCCGTATGAGAAACGTGGCCGTCCACTAGGTTGGCTCTTCGGTGCTATGGCTGGAGGCATGGCGGTAGGTTCGGTATTGGGCGTTATGCTCGAACCCTTCATTACATGGCATGGGCTATTTTTCATAGTTGCAGGACTAGGCCTAATGGTATTGATTGCACTACTTCCATACAGTGGTCTCATCATTCATGTCGAGAACGCCCAACGATTAACCATCCAGAAAGTCTTCAAAGGTTACCGTGCCTTGCTGCAAACTTCGCGTGCTCGTCGGACTTATTTCTACGTATTACTTAATGCAATTTTTCATTCTGGCGTATTCACCTGGCTGGGTGTGTATTTTTCACGTAAATACGGATTAGGCGAGATACAAATTGGATTGGCTTTGCTAGGTTACGGTATACCGGGCTTTGTTCTAGGGCCCATCATAGGTCGTTTGGCAGACCGGTATGGCAGAAACCATTTGATTCCTCTGGGGTTGATAATTGCAGGATGTAGCGCCGGTGCACTTGCAATGGATCTACATGTATTAGCCTTACCGATATTCGTTACGCTGCTATCACTTGGCTATGACCTGACACAGCCTTTACTTGCCGGCATTGTGACTGATCTTGGGCCCAATCGTGGGCAAGCCATGGGACTCAATGTATTTATCTTATTCGTAGGGTTTGGATGCGGAAGCCTCATTTTTAGCTTGATGTTGCCTATGGGGATAGACAGCGCTTTACTTACTTTTGGTGGTTTCACGGTTATGGCAGGGATCGTCGCGGTTAGTCTTTTTAGAACCGAAAGTCATCATTAATCAAAACCGGCTTGAAGCTTGATATTCGATTCTCTTACAACTGGCCAATACCATTAATGCAAGCTTAAGCTTTTCTTTGTTCTGCATTAATTGCTCAAGTGGCAATTCCCAAAAGCTTCTACAGAACCCGAATAAAGTACTCAGCCGAACAGAAATCGGAGATGTGGGATCGCTGGCAACGCGGTGAATCTCTCAATGCGATAGGACGTATCTTTGACAGGCCTTCATCTTCAATCTTTAATCAGCGGGCACCTACAGGAGGCATCCGCCCACCTATTCAGCAACGATCAAGGTTAGCTTTCACGCTCTCAAAACGTGAAGAGATATCATAAGGATTACCGCAGCTTGTTTATACAAGCTCGCGGTGTACTTAAAAAGGAACTGTAGTTGTACCTGAGGTTACAGCGTGCAATAAGTCTCTAAGCATGCAACCATAATGCCGAGCGATGCTTGGCTTATTGTGAGAAATCAATCAACAGTCTTACCTATTGCATCAATCTCTTCTTTAATTCTCATATTATCGAGCTTACTTATTGGCAACGCAGCAAATAACTTGATACGGTTTTCTAAGTATTTTCCGACCTTATTAAATGCCGCAAGCTTCTCTTCATCAGTACCTTCTACGGCAGCAGGATCTTCAACACCCCAATGGGCAGTCATTGGCTGACCTGGCCAGTATGGACAAACCTCACCTGCAGCGTTATCACACACTGTGAATACGAAATCCAGATGTGGCGCACCTTCTGCAGCAAACTCATCCCAGCTCTTGCTTCGTAATCCCTCAACAGATAAACCATGGTTTTTTAGGTTTTGGATTGCGAATGGATTTACTTTACCGTTTGGAAAACTACCAGCACTATAGGCTTTGAATTTCCCCTTTCCCCAATGCTCCATCAATCGCTCAGCCATGATGCTACGAGCTGAGTTACCAGTACATAAGAAAAGAACGTTATACATGTTGGCGCGCGTTTAAAAATGACCACCTGTGCGCGTTGAATTTTGACCAGGCGT
>VFQM010000659.1_pt1 | contig 36212 bp, 33 predicted proteins | sample 3512391 | NCBI WGS metagenome assembly VFQM01 (sample SAMN10412369, study PRJNA504923) | tailings metagenome | isolation source: Replicate 1 from Balatoc abandoned mine | place: Philippines
AGAAGATGGCAGGTGTATTTCCTTGCTCAAAATTCTCTTGACCAATCATTGCATTTACGACTGTTTATATTGTGTTTCCAGAAAATCAAACGACATAAAACGGGCAGCTTTCACGGTGGAAGAAGTGGTAGACCTTACGATGAATTTTTATCGCAGAAATTACATTGAAGGTTTATTTTTAAGCTCTGGAATTTTTAAAAATGCAGATTTCACCATGGAACGATTGGTGAGAATTGCCAAAAAACTGAGAGAAGAGCATAACTTCAATGGCTACATTCACCTAAAAACCATTCCTGGCGCAAGTGATGAACTGATTAGAGAAGCTGGTCTGTATGCAGACAGACTTTCAATCAATTTAGAAATCCCTACAGAATCTGGTTTAAAACTTCTCGCTCCCGAAAAATCCCATCAAGACATGATAAAACCGATGGGTTTTATTAAAAATGCTTTAACGGTTTATCAAGAAGAAAGAAAAATTTTCAGAAAAGTTCCGAAATTCGCTCCAGCTGGTCAATCTACCCAAATGATTGTAGGCGCGACCAATGAAACCGACCTGAAAATTATTCATGTAGCCAAACATTTTTACCAAAATTACAACATGAAACGGGTGTACTATTCTGGTTACGTTCCTGTTTTAGAAGATAAAAATTTACCTTCCATTCATGCACAAGTTCCGATGCAAAGGGAAAACCGACTGTATCAAGCGGATTGGTTGATGCGTTTTTATGGATTTGATGCCAATGAAATTTTAGACAAAAATCATCCGTTTCTAGATTTAGAAGTAGACCCAAAATTAGCTTGGGCGCTTAGAAACAGAGTAAAATTCCCAGTAAATATCAATACCGCACCGAAAGAAATGCTACTAAGAATTCCTGGAGTGGGCGTAACTTCTGTAAATAAAATTCTAATGGCGAGAAAATTTCAGAGACTGAATTTAGAGCACCTCAAAAAAATGGGTGTTGCAACCAACAGAGCCAAATATTTTATAGAATTTGAAAGCGAAAACGTTTTCAATAGATTGATTGATGAACAAAATTTCAGACAAATCATTGTAAACGGAATGAAATCTAAATGGCAAAATCCGTTTTCGGAGCAGTTGAGTTTGTTTTAAATTGCCACGAATGCACAAATATTTAATTACAAAGATTATCATTTATATTTCATTAATAATTTATTATCATTAATAAAAATTGACCACCTTACTCTACGATTCCACTTTTGAAGGATTAATGACGGCTGTATTTGAAGTTTTCGAGTACAAATATGATGTAGTGGAAATTGTTGCTCAACAAAATTACAGTCAAGAGAATTTCTTCGCAGAAACTCACGAAGTGATTACCGATTTTGAAAAATCTGACCGAGTTCTGAAAAAATTGGAAGAAAACCTAGGAAAGCAAGGCATTTCTCAACTCATGATGGTTTATTTTTCGGAGAGAAAAGACTTGGAAAGATTAATTTTAAGCGCAGTTCGGCATTCTATAAAACATCCAAAACAAAATATTTTACAAGATTTTGGAAATGAAGATATTTTAGAAATTTCTAAAATTTGCAGAAGCGTGAGCAGAGAAAGACACAGAATGCTGGCTTTTGTACGATTTGAATTATTACAAGACGAAGTGTATTTTGCCAAAATAGAACCTGACTTTAATGTTTTACCACTTATTAGAAAACATTTTAAAGAAAGATACGCTGACCAAAAATGGATGATTTTCGATTTGAAAAGACATTATGGAATTTTTTACGATTTAAAAGAAGTCCAATTTTTCACGCCTGATTCTTCTCAATTACAAAATTTCAGAAATTCTGAACAATTCCATCACGAAGAAGAGAAAAAATACCAAAAACTTTGGCAACGTTATTTTGTAAAAACTGGAATTCCTGAACGAAAAAATATGAAACTCCACGTTCAATGGATGCCGAAAAGATATTGGAAGTATTTGACGGAGAAGTTCTAGATAAAGGTTGAGGTAGAGGTAAAGGTAGAGGTAGAGGTAGAGGCAAAGCTTGAGATAAAGGTAAAAATTTTGAGATTTTTGCTCCAGAGGAGCAATAGGTTTGTAGAAAAATTGCTACTACAATATGGTGCGCTCCATAGGAGCGCCACTTTTTCAGGAAGCTATCAAAACTATAATTCTCTCACTGATTTTGCTTATTATACTGATTTTCTTCAAAATTTTTAAAGTGAAAAGAAAAACCTAACCTGATTCTAGCCCAGATTGTAGCATTGTTTGAGCATTTTTTCTGTGATGGCGAGACTGAAATTTTCTTTTGAAGAATTGAACGCTATTTCGCCATCACATAAAAATGCGAGTGCGAAAAGCTGGACCGAAAGTCTAAAAAAGCAAAAACGTCTTGCTTCTAAAAAAAATCATTTCTTATCTTACATCAATGCATCTAGGATTCTGTGCGCTGTACATTTGCACCATAATAAATAATTAAAATACAAAATATTATGGCAACAAAATGGAACTTAGACACTACGCACAGTGAAATTACCTTCAAAGTTAGACACATGATGATTTCTAACGTAAAAGGAGCTTTCAACACTTTTACTGCAGAAGTAGAAGCAGAAGATGATACTTTTAAAAATGCAAAAGTAAGAGCAACTATCCAAACAGATTCTATTGACACAAATAATGATGACAGAGACGCACACTTGAAAAGTGCAGATTTTTTCAATGCAGAACAAAACCCAACGATTACTTTCGAAAGTTCTTCTTTAGCTGATGATGTAACAGGACATTTAACTATTAACGGAGTTACAAAACCTGTACAATTAGAAGTGGAATTCGGTGGAATCAACCAAGATCCTTGGGGAAATACTAAAGCTGGATTTACTTTTGAAGGAAAAATAAAAAGAAGTGATTTCGGTCTAAACTGGAATGCAGCCTTGGAAACTGGCGGTGTTTTAGTAAGCGATGAAGTAAAAATCGCTGGAGAATTACAATTCGTAAAAGGATAATAACAAACACAAACGATGAAAGATGCAGAATGCTTTAGAACATTCTGCATCAATTTTTAATTAAAATGAACATCAACGTATTAGAATACATTTCTGAACAATTGCCCAAAAGCGAAAAAATGCCGGTTCTATTTTTAGGACATGGTTCGCCGATGAATGCAATAGAAGAAAACCAATTTGTGAGAGGATTTAGAGAAATTTCTAAAAAAATTCCAACTCCCAATGCTATTTTGTGTATTTCTGCGCATTGGTACACCAAAGGAACTTATGTAACTTCGGGAGAAATGCAGAAAACGATTCATGATTTTTATGGATTCCCGCAAGAACTTTTCGAGGTAGAATATCCTGCAAAAGGAAATCCTGAATTGGCGAAAGAAACAGCAGAACTTTTGGCGCCCACTTCAGTTATAGAAACCGATAGTTGGGGATTGGATCATGGATCATGGAGCGTGATAAAACATTTGTATCCTTCTGCGAATATTCCAGTAATCCAAATGAGTATAGATTATACTCAGCCTGCTCAATATCATTTTGATTTGGCTAAAAAATTACAAAAATTAAGAGAAAAAGGCATTCTGATTATCGGAAGCGGAAACGTAGTTCACAATCTGAGAATGATTGACTGGAAAAACATCAATACGGTTGGTGCTGGTTGGGATTGGGCAATAGAAGCGAGAGCCAAAACGAATGAATGGATTCTCGACGGAAATTTTCAGAATTTAATTCATTTTGAAAAACAAGGAACCGCGCTACAAAATGCCATTCCTACTCCTGATCATTATTTACCACTGATTTATACGCTCGGTCTGAAAGAAAAAAGCGACAAAATATCACTTTTTAACGACGAACTCATCGGTGGAAGTCTAAGTATGACGAGTGTTTTGATTAATTGAAAATGGAGAATTGAAAATTGAAAATTATAAACTTTGTCAAGATTTTTTGGCAAAGTTTTTTTATTTTTTTATCAAATTTATTTTTTCTAAAATCAATTCATAACTATCAGAATTAAAAGGAATTTCCATCTGATTAGTCATAACAATGGTTCCTCCGTTTGATTTATTAATAGAAATGAGATGATTAAAATTCACGATATAAGATTTGTGAACTCTTATAAATTGTGGATTTTCGGCTAAATTTTCTTCGAACATTTTCAGGTTTTTACTTGCTAGAATCTTCTTACCATCCGTCAAATGTATTTCTGAATAAGCTCCTTCTCCTTTGATATAAATAATTTCATCTGGCAAAATAAGTTCTATTCCGTTGCTATGAGAAATTCCTATTTTTTTGGTTTCTGAAAAATCTTTTCCTAAGTTTTCGTGAAGCACTTTTATTTTCTGACTTGTTAATTTCTGAAATCTATTTACCGCTTCTATTAATTCGGTTGGATTAATAGGCTTTTACAAATAATCTACCGCCGAAAGTTTAAACGCTTTAATGGCATATTCTTGATAAGCTGTGGTAAAAATTATTCCAAAATTTAAATCTTTTTCGTCAAAAAAATCTAGAATTTCTAATCCAGAATGTCCCGGCATTTCGATGTCTAAAAACACCAAATCTGGCTTATGTTTATGAATAGATTTTACAGCATTAGGAATCCCATCACACTCTGCCACAATTTCTAAATGTGGCAAAAATTCCGCAATTAAATATCTAAGAGAAACTCTAGCTCTTTCTTCGTCATCTACAATCAGTGCTTTCATATTACATTAATGGGTTTTAGTTGAATTTTCACCAAAGTTCCTGTAGAAACTCCATTTTCGTTTTCCTTATTTTCTATGATTATACATTTTATTAAGGATTTCTACTCTTTTTTCTTGTGCTGAAGTTGCAAAAGAAGTTGGTTTTTGGTTGCCTTTTTGAGCATTAATAATTTTACTTTTTTCGATACCAATTCCGTTATCTTCTATCCTAATACAGAGAAAATCTTTTTTCTGTTCAAAGGAAATATTCAATATTTTTTCTTTTCTAGAATGAAGAAGTCCGTGTTTAATCGCGTTTTCTACATAAGGTTGCAGAAGCAAAACAGGAATATGAATTTTAGAAAGATGGTCCATATTTTTAGTAGAGATTTCATAGTGTAAATCTCCATTAAATCTCGCTTTTTCTAATTCTAAATACAGTTTCAGCGTTTCTATTTCTTCTTCTAAAGAGATGTAATCTTGTTCTGTAAATTCTAAAATTTTGCGCGTTAATCCAGAAAATTGAGACAAATAAGTAAGCGCTGGCTTTTTTTCATTTGTTAGAATATACGACTGCAAGGTATTGAGTGCATTATAGAAAAAATGCGGATTCATTTGCGATTTAAAAGCTTTGAGTTTCGAACTGTTGCTCTCTTTTTCTAGACGGATCGTGTCTATTTCTAGCTGTTTGGTGTAATTTATTTTTCTGATTTGAAATCGATAATAAAAATTGATTAAAAAAATCAACAAACCGCCTACAAAAAGTATAAAAATCCAAGATTTCCAAAAAACTTGTTTTATGGTGAAATTCAATACAATAGGCGCTGCATTTTTATCTTCGGTTTTCAGTGTAATTTGATAATCTCCTGCCGAAAGTGAAGGAAAGTCTAATTTTCTAGAATTTTCGTCTGCGAGATGCCAATTTCCGTTGTTTATTTTATAAAAAACCTTATATTTTTCACCTGGAGTAAAATTGAGCAAAGCATATTTTAATTCCAAATTGTTTTCATCATTTTCAAATGATTTTTGAGCAGAAAAAGACGTGATTTTACCATTTACTTTCGCCTCATCTAAAATTAATTTCGGGAAATTCTGATGTTCTTGATAAGAAAGTGGCAAAGATAAAATCCCTCTATTTACACCAATAAAAACCTTATCGCCTATTTCTGTAATTTGACTGAATTCAAAATCTTGATTGTAAGAAAGTTTTTTGTATTGCTTTTGAGTTTTAAAATCATAAACAAAAATTCCATTGTCAGAATTCAGGTACAATCTCTCATTAATCATTCTGATATTGAGAATTTTATTCTGAGAAAGCGACTGACAAATCTTGGGCTGAATGATTTGGAAGTCTTTTATTTGCAATAATTTATTATTCTGCGTAAGTGCAAAAATCTGCGAACCATATTGAACCAATCTGCTGATATAAACAGACTTTCCTTGATATAAAATTTCTTGAGTTTTATTTTTTGAAACCACAAAAAGACCTTTATTGGTTGCAAAATATAATCTCAAATTTTCCGCATCGAAAACCACAGATTTCCCTCTCACTTTATTGATTAAAGTATTCTGAGTTCCTAAAGTAATCTGAGGAGGAAAGATTTTTTTCCAATCCGTTTTTGTATTTCCAAAACTGAGAAAACCGCAAGTTCCGCTCGCTGCAAAAGCAAAGTTTTTCTCGTCTAATGGAGCAATATCTTTGATGGCTGCTTCGTCTTGGTAAACTAATTTTCCATTTTGGTCTAGAATTCTAAAACCATAAGAAGAAGTAAAAATATTCGGAGAATTATTGAAAGATTTATAACAAAAAAGGACTTCTATATAGAAGTCCTTTTATTTAAACCTCCACTTTAAATGCTCTATTTTTAACCATTTCTGCAATGGTGAGAATATCTTCGCCAATTAATCTGTCGTTTTCTAGTTTTTTCACTTTTTCACGAATAATCACATAGTTTTCTTCAATGATTTTAGAAGATTTCAGCGGTCTGCGGAATTCTAAACCTTGCGCTGCAAACATAAGTTCTATCGCTAAAATATTTTCTAAATTTCCTAAAACCTGATTGAATTTTCTTCCTGATATACTTCCCATAGAAACATGGTCTTCTTGTCCGAGACTTGTAGGAACAGAATCTGCCGAAGCTGGGAAACAAAGCGTTTTATTTTCGGTAACCAATGCTGCAGTGGTATATTGCGGAATCATGAATCCAGAATTTAAGCCAGAACTTTCAATGAGTAATTTTGGTAAACCATATTTCCCTTCGAGTAAAAGATAACTTCTTCTATCAGAAATATTTCCTATTTCAGCAGCGGCCAAAGTTGCATAATCAATGGGTAAAGCCATTAATTGACCATGAAAATTTCCTCCAGAAATGGCTTCTTCATCAGAAATTACGATAGGATTATCGGTTACAGAATTCAGTTCTGTTTCTGCCATTTGTTTCAGATGTTCATAAGCGTTTCTACTCGCACCGTGAACTTGTGGAACACAACGCATAGAATACGGGTCTTGAACTCTTCCACAATTTTCGTGATATTCTAAATTTTCAGAATTTTTGAGCAGTTTGGTCATTCTTTTCGCCACCAATTGACTGCCTTTATACGCTCTAATTTCGTGCAATTCTTTCTTAAAAGGACTTGCAGAACCTTGATATGCTTCAATCGAAAAAGCAGCAGCTACATCTGCTAAATCTAATAAATATCTGAATTTATCTAAGCCTAAAATCGCATGTGCTAGAATAAATTGGGTTCCATTAATCAGCGCTAAACCTTCTTTAGCTTGTAATTTTAAAGGTTGTAATTGATGTTTTTCTAAAACTTGGGCAGTTTCTACTGTATTTTCGCCTTCCCAAACTTTTCCTAAACCTAAAAGTGGTAAAACCAAATGAGAAAGCGGTGCTAAATCTCCGCTTGCGCCAACTGAACCTTGCTCCGGAACTACAGGAATAATGTCTTTTTCTAGCATGAGCATCAATCGTTCTACAACGTCTAAAGAAATCCCCGAAAATCCTTTTGACAAAGCGTGAATTTTACACACCATCATGATTTTTGAAAGTTCTTTAGCTATTGGCTTTCCTACTCCTACAGAATGCGAAATGATAAGATTCTCTTGTAACTGTGCGGTTTCTTCTTCGGAAATTTTCACATCACAGAGCGGACCAAAACCTGTATTAATTCCATAAACGGTTTTATCTGATTTTACGATTTTTTGAACATTTTGGTAAGAATTCTGGATTTGGGATTTTGATTTTTTATCCAAATTTGCTTTTTGCTTACCATTGATAATATTGATGACATCTTGGTAAGTAAAGTGGTCTACTCCGTAAATTAACATTTTAAATTATTTTGTCTAAAATTACACAAATCCTTGCAAAGAAAAAAGCGAGAAAAAATCTCGCTGTGTGAATTAAAAATTAAAATAAAAAGTTTATGAAGTTTGTGTTTTACTGAGGTGAATTTTGTGGTTTCATTCCGCCTTGTTTCCCACCTTTTCTCATGGCTTTATTTTTCCATGCGTCTCTTTGTTTCTGCATGTTTTCTAATCTTTGTTTTTGCCATTTATCATATTGTTCAGGCGAAAGGATTTTTTTCATTTCTGCATCATGAGCATCTCTTTTCGCTTGCATTTCTTGTTGTCTTTGCTTTCTCACTTCTTCCATTTTTGCTCTATTCGCTTCTCTTTCTGCATTATTTTTTTCTTGCAAAGCTTTTATTTGTTCCACTTGCTTTTTAGAAAGATTAAGTTCTGTGGTCATCTTTTCTAAATGAGCTTGTTGTCTTTCTTTCGCTTTCTGAACCATTTCCGCTTTTTTAGCTTCTCTTTGTTCTGGCGTAAGTTTTTGTCTCTCTTGTCCGAACATGAATACTGCACCAAAAATGGCTGCACTTAAAATTATTTTCTTTGTCATTTTTTTGTAATTATTTGGTTAATTATCTTTTTGATGACAGAATCTTACAAAAGTTAAAAGCTGAAAAGCTAAAATTTTGTTAAAAAAATTTAGCTGTATTTTTCGATGAGGTTTTTAATGACTTCTTCTGTTTCATCAGGAAAATTGACTTGAATGGGTTCTGCATTGTTGAGCCAATGATTTAATTTTTGGTCAAATTCTTTCTCACTCCAAATCACAGTTGCTCCCATTTTTTCGGCAGCCAAAGCATTGCATTGCTGTTCATACTGATGAAACATAGGCACACACAGAAGTTTTTTGCCCAAGAATAAAGCTTCTGCAGGACCTTCGAAACCGCCACCCGTTAATAATCCTTCGGATTTTGCTAAAGATTGATTAAATTTTTCATTATTCACTTTGTAAACTTCTACATTTCCTTGAGAATAATCTTCGCGAGTATGTTTAGAAAAAACTTGAAATTTTTGGTCTGGATGTTTTGATAATTTTTTCAAAATAAATTCATCTGAATACGCAGGAAGATATACCGTATAATATCCTAAATTTTCTGGTTTTAAATTCCTTATTTCCGAACGAATCACAGGAGTTCTGATAAAATCATCATATCGCTGAAAATGAAACCCCACTTTATTAGTAGCTGGCGCATAATTTTTGAGAATGATTGCACCCAGATGAATTCCAGAAATAATAGGCGTTTTAGGAGACAGAAATGCTGATTGATGACTCAGCGCAACCGATTTTTTTCCTCTCAGTTTACAAGCCCAAGCTGTAATAGGTTCAAAATCATTAATCACCAAATCATAATCTTTCACAGGGAGATTTCTAATATCTTTTATTAATTGTGAAAAATCTGCTTTTCGGAAACTGCTTCTATAATCTATTCCACCTTTGGTTCCGAAATCAAACCCGAAACCTTTAAACTGATATTTTATTTCTTCATCTAAATTTACGTCGGCTTGAGTTCCGCTGATGAGAATATCAAGTTCACCATATTTTTTGAGGATGGGAATAATTTCTCTTGCTCTGGAAACATGTCCGTTCCCTGTTCCTTGAATCGCATATAAAATTTTCATAACTACGAAGTTAGGACAAAAATTTTCTCAAAATTCAAGTTTAAATAAATTTAATGTAAAATAAAAAAGCGAAACTAAAGTTCCGCTTTTGTGTGAATGTAAAAAATTAATTTGATATGAAGAATTACTTCTCTTATTTAACATAATCAAATCTCGTGCCTAAAAATTGGTTTATGTTTTTTATCATAAAAAATGAGGAACAATAGAATCGTTCCTCAATTAAAAAATCAAAATATTGGTATGTAAAGTATGATGTTTCTATCTAAATCCGCCACCTCTATTTCCGTTTCCGTTACCATTTCCTCTTCCATTTCCTGAAGAACGATTTTCTGAAGCTTTGTTTTCTTGGCCTTGATTTCTAAAACCACCGCTTCTTACTGCGTCATTTCCTCTGTTTTGGTTTTCACTTCTTTGAGGAGAAACACTTCTGAAGCCTTCATTTCTAGATGGTTGTTGACTTTGGTTCCCGTAGTTTCTGTCATTATCATTTCTAGAATCTGAACTTCTAAATCCACCATTATCTCTAGGTCTTTCATCAGATGAACCTGATCTAAAACCTGAATTTTCTCTAGATTTCTCGAAGTTTCTATTGTCATTATACGCTCTATCATTATTTCTGAAACCTCCTGTTCTGTAAGCATCATTTTTAAATGTTCTTACATCTACATTTCTATATCTAGGAGTCACATAAACCGTTGGTCTATAATGTTTTACTCTATAATTTTGATAGTAAACAATCGGATTATAGTTTCGATAATATCTTTGATAATATACTACGTAAATTCTAGGACCTAAAATTCTTTCTAATGCAATAAATCTATCATAATACCATCTATCAGGATTATATCTGTAATATCTCTGCCAATGTCCATAACTAGAGAAACGTGAGTTCAAAATTCTTATTTCTCTGATTTGATAAGGAGAAAGCCTGAATTCTACAAAAAATCTGTCCCAATTGATGTTGATAATCGTATTCCTGTAATCATTATAATATCCTCTATATAAATCATTGGTGTAATAATCATTAGGATATTCATAATAATATTCGTCTGGATAATTGTAATCATCATAATAATATTCATAGCCATAATTGTTGCCATAATCATCATTAGGATAATATTGTGCGTATGAAATTCCTGTAACTGATAACGCAGAAACGAGGAATAATTTTGTGAATATAGATTTCATCTTCTTAGTTATTTAATGTTCTATTATGCATTATTAAAAATACGTGCCAAACTTTATATTTTTTGATAACGAAAGGTTGTATCTTTTTAAAAATGTAGAATTTAAGCCATATTTACTAACTAAGAATTTGATATAGAAAAATAAAAAAAGTTAAAATCTAAACTCGATTTTAACTTTTTTATTGTGTAACTAAGGAATTTTAATCTCAACTATTGTCTGTTTGATTCACTTACAAACTGTGCAATTTTATCATTAAAATGTTCTTTTTGTAATAAATCTTCTAGTGCAATATGCATTCTATATCTCCAATAATGAGGGAAAACCGCTGGATTATTAATTCTCTCGTCATCTGCATAAGGATTTACAATTTCATAATCTGTAGCAAAATACTCTTGAATTGGGAAAATCGCCAACATCGCTTGAGAATGCAAATGCTGTTTCATAATAATTTCTGCCAATTCTGGAAGAAGTTCCGAAGGTGCAGTTCCGTATTGATTAAGCTGATTATTATAATAATTCTGCGTAAGTTCTCGGTTTTCTTTCCACCATTGTCTTAATGTAGAACTGTCGTGAGAAGAAGCCGTAACTACGTTCATATAACCTGCATTTTGAGGATTGTAATACGGAACATCTTCTTTTGGCGAACGCTGAACTTTTAATGCTGTAATTCCTAAAGCATCCATCACACCAGGAACACAATCTGGAACCAAACCTAAATCTTCACCACAAATTAACATATCTGTTGCAGAAAGCAGCATTGGTAATTTTTCCATGGCTTTTTCATGCCAAAGTCCATCTTGTCTTCTGAAGAAATAATCGATATATAATTCATGCAACGCATTTTTTTCCCAATCAGAAAGGTGTTGATAGGAAGATGTTTTTTGAATGTTAAATCTTGGATGATAAACAATGTCTTCGCCATTATTTTCGGTTAAGAATAACACATTAGCAGCAAGTGAAATCAGTTTTTCTTCCATCCAATCTCTAGGATGCGATTTAAAATAATCTACTAATTTTCTTTGCGAATCATATTCTGGTTTGAAATGATACACGCCATTTTCTTGATACAAGAAATGTTCTGCAATCACCTCTTTTTCGTAACCGAAATTATCCCAAAGAATTTGGTCATTGATAAAAGGTTTGCAATATCTATCATAATTAAATGGAATATGTCTTGCCGAAAACTCTTGCAAAGTCACAGGAACCGCAGGATAAAAATACCCTAAAATCCCTTGTGTAGCAGACATTGGCATTCTCCAAATTCTGAAAAATCCTAGAATGTGGTCTATTCTCATCGCATCAAAATAGCGCGCAATTACGTTAAAGCGTTTTTTCCACCAATCGTAATTGTTTTCTTTCATTACTTCCCAATTATACGTTGGGAATTCCCAGTTTTGTCCTAAATCAGAAAATTCATCAGGTGGTGCACCTGCTTGAAAATCCATTCCGAAAAGTTCTGGCTCTGTCCACGCATCGGCAGAAAATCTGTAAATACCGATTGGCAAATCTCCTTTCAGAGAAATTCCTAAACCGTGAGTATAATCTACAGCGTCTTTTAACTGCAAATGCAACTGATATTGCACCCAAGAATGAAGCATTACGCCTTCAAATTCGGCATGTTTTGCATCAAAAAATTGAGAAATTTTTCCTGCAACGTATTTTTTATGCGTTTTCCAATTGTTGAAATTCGGAGTGTTATTTTTGTCTCTTAAAACACAAAAAGCAGCATAAGGTTTCAGCCAATCTGCATTTTCTTTCAAGAATTTTAAGAAATCTTTGTCTTTGAGAATTTCAGATTTATTTTCTTCAAAAACAGCTTTGATGAATTTCCATTTTCCTGAAATCATTTGTTCATAATCCACAAACTTTTCAGCATTTAATTCATCTTTTTTGTGCTTATATTCTACTTTTAAATCTTCTGGAATTGAAAATTGCAGATTCTCTAAACTCAAATACTGTGGATGCAATGCATACACCGAAATCGCAGCATAAGGATAAGAATCCGTCCAACTGTAATTAGCGGTAGTATCATTAATTGGTAAAATCTGAATGATAGAAAGATTGGTTTTATGTGCCCAATCTGCTAATTTTTTAATATCTGCAAATTCACCAACTCCAAAACCATTTTCGCTTCTTAAACTGAAAACAGGAATGGCAACTCCCGCTGCTTTGTACAATTGTTCAGCATTAAATCTGAAATAATGATCTGCGTGAACTTGCAAAACTTCTGCATCTTGATTTGGAAAAGCCAATCTGTTTTCACCGTATTCTACTGCAATAACTTCACCTTTTTTCTCGTCGAAAATCCCGTATTTATACTGTACAAATTCTTTTTGTTTTTTTAAATCTACTGCCAATTCCCAAACGCCAACAGAAGTTTGAGCCATTTTTGGAGCATCAGCATAACTCCAATCACCTAAAGCTTCATTATTTCCTAGAATCACAACCTTCCAATCAGGCGAATACAGCGGAGCTTCTATTCTGAAATGATGCGTATGTTTCTTAAGAATGGCAACTTTCTCTGCTTTGAAATCTCCTAGTTTATTTTGAAGAATCTTATTATTGAGATAGTTTTCGGGGAAATTTTTATTGTTCCAGACATCGTAAATGTTATACTCTTGGAAATTATTCACAAAATTCAATCTATGATGGCAAATCTCCTCATTAATGATTTGATTATTAGCATCTAGAACCAAATATTTGTATTCTATAGATTTAGAGAAAAAATCGATTTCGCCCTTCCAATTTCTATTATCCGAGAAATGAAGGTCATGTGTTTTCACATTTTTCCCTTCAGAAACTTGAATGGCTAACCTCTGCCCAAACTCAGTTCCATAATTAATAGTGAAATATAATTTCATTTTTTTTCGTTTTTCAACTCACGAATTTACAAAAATATATATGCTTTAGAAAAAATTAATTACATGATTTTTAATTTGTTTCTGATAATTTATGCCTTTAAACAAAGGGATTTAATGTCTCTTGATGATACAATAACATCTAGTAAAGTTTCTAAAAAAATCAAGGTATTTTAAAAATTTTATTCTGACGAAAATTTATCATTTTTAGTAAAAAATACTCTCACTTTACAAACAGAGTCTATTTTCAAGAAAACAAAAACCCTTTTTGTATTTGGAATACAAAAAGGGTATATTATAAAAATTTGATTTTTTTTAATTTAAAACGTAAGAAGTTCCTTCTCTTCCATCTTTCAATTCTATGCCTTGTTCTAATAACTTATCACGAATTTGGTCAGAAAGTTCAAAATTCTTGGCTTTTCTGGCTTGATTTCTAAGTTCTATGAGCACTTGTAATGTTTGGTCTAATTTTGAATTGTTATTTTCTTCAATATTTTGTAAACCTAGAACATCAAATACAAAAGCGTTCATCAATGTTTTTAATTCCTCTAAATCTTCCGAAGAAATAGACTCTTTTCCATCTTTCAGTTTAAAAATAAAACTTACCGCTTCAAAAAGATGAGAAATTAAAATTGGCGAATTGAAATCGTCATTCAAAGCATCATAGCATTTTTGTTTCCATTCTTTTAAGTCAAAATCGCTTTCTGCTTTCTGCTTTCCGCTTTCCGCCGATTGCTGATTGCTGATTGCTGAAAGCGTTTTCAAAGCCTCCATCAAACGTTGGAAACCTTTTTCTGAAGCCAACATCGCTTCGTTTGAAATATCAAGAACGCTTCTGTAATGCGCTTGTAAAAAATTAAAACGAACTACAGTTGGATGAAACGGTTTTTCAAAAAAATCATTTTCGCCTGAAATCAATTGCTGCGGTAGAATGTAGTTTCCTGTTGATTTACTCATTCTTTGTCCGTTCATGGTCAGCATATTCGCGTGCATCCAATATTTCACTGGGGAAACACCGTTGCAACCTTTTCCTTGTGCAATTTCGCATTCGTGGTGCGGAAATTTAAGATCCATTCCTCCTCCGTGAATATCGAATTGTTCTCCTAAATATTTGGTACTCATTGCAGTACATTCTAGATGCCAACCAGGGAAACCTTCTCCCCAAGGTGAAATCCATTTCATGATATGTTCTGGACTTGCTTTTTTCCAAAGGGCGAAATCTTGTGGATTTTTCTTTTCGTTTTGTCCGTCTAAATCACGAGTATTGGCAAAAAGCTCGTCTATATTTCTTTTGGAAAGTTCGCCATAATTTCCGCCTTTTTCGTTACATCGAAATACACAGAACCATTGCTTTCATAAGCCAAGCCTTTTTCGATTAAATCTTTGGTTAATTCAATTTGTTCGATAATGTGACCAGTTGCAGTAGGCTCAATCGTTGGAGGCAAAAGATTAAATTTTTCTAAAACTTTATGAAAATCTACGGTGTATTTTTGTACAATTTCCATAGGTTCTAGCTTTTCGAGGCGAGACTGCTTCACGAAACGGTCGTTATTTACATCTCCATCGTCTGTTAAATGTCCTGCATCTGTAATATTTCTTACGTAACGAACATCATAACCCAAATGTTTCAAACTTCTATAAATGAAGTCGAAATTCATAAAAGTTCTCACGTTTCCAAGGTGCACATTGCTATAAACGGTAGGTCCACAAACGTACATTCCTACTTTGTTACCGTTAATAGGTGTGAAAATTTCTTTTTCCGCAGAAAGCGAATTGTATATTTTAAGTTGCATAATTTTTTAGGTTGAGGTAAAGTTTAAGATAAAAGTTGAAAACATAAAAATCAGCAACAACAAATAATTGTAGTTGTAAAAATCTGGTATGATATTTTTTTAAATCTGGTCATAATTTATGTGGATTGATCATTATATGACTCTAATTTCCAAATTCCTTTATCTTTTAAAAATTGAGTTTCAATATAAATTCCATTGTTTTTTCCTTTCAAAATAATTTTCACTGAATCTTTAGAAATTTTCTTCTCAATAGAAACTTCATTTTCATCTATTTTGAGAAATTCATATTTTTTTTCTTCTAAACTATTTTCTTCTGTTTTTAAATTATCTGTATTAAAATTTCTAACCTTCAAAGGAAAAACAACTCTTTGTTTTTGAAAAACTGAATCTTTTTTAAATTTTTCAAAAAAAGTATTGAAATCTTCTTTTAAAGTTAATACTTGAGGCTTAAAATTATTTTCAATTTTATGGTCTTGACAATTTGAAAATATGATTAAAATAAATATTAGTAGTATTTTCTTCATTTCTAAAATTTTCAAATTATCTTATCTTCAAATTATCCAATTGAATTTAATCCAATTTCGCATGACTTCCTACGTAATGCAAGAATTCTTGTCTGGTAATAGGATTGGTACTAAAAATCCCGCTTAATTCTGCGGTAATGGTAGAACTTGCAGTGTCTTTTATTCCTCTACAATTTACGCAAAGGTGTTTAGCATCTATAATACAAGCTACATCTTTCGTTCCAAGAGCTTCTTTCAGCGCATCTACAATCTGCATCGTTAATCTTTCCTGAACTTGCGGACGTTTTGCGTAATAATCTACAATTCTATTAATTTTAGAAAGTCCAATTACATCTCCGTTTGAAATGTAAGCAACGTGCGCTTTACCAATAATGGGTAAAAAATGATGCTCACAGAAAGAATATACCGTTATATCCTTCTCTACCAGCATTTGTCTATACTTATATTTATTGCTGAAAGTAGAAATCCCTGGTTTGTTTTCTGGCAAAAGTCCACCAAAAATTTCGTTTACATACATCTTAGCTACACGTTTTGGTGAATCTTTCAGGGAATCATCGGCCATATCAAGACCTAAAGTGTGCATAATCTCCGCAAACTTTTCTTCTATAATTTTTATTTTTTCTTCTGGTGTCTTTACGAAAGCATCCTCACGAAGCGGAGTATGGTCTTTGCCTGTAAAAACATCATCATCGTTTTCAAAAAAGTTACTCATAGTCTGAAATAATGTCACAAAATTAAGAATTAATCTCTAAATCATATTACTAAAATATTATTAGACTGATTTACAATAATTTAAAATCAAAATATATGAAAAAAATTTGTATTGGCACAGAATTTTATATATTTGCACTTGAATTAACAAAAATTTTTAAAACAAATTGCTATGTCAGACATTACATCAAGAGTAAAAGCTATCATCGCAGATAAGCTAGACGTGGAAGAAACAGAAGTAACTCCTGAAGCAAGCTTCACTAATGATTTAGGTGCAGATTCTTTAGATACTGTAGAATTAATTATGGAATTTGAAAAAGAATTCAACATTCAGATTCCTGATGATCAGGCAGAAAAAATCACTACTGTAGGTCACGCAATCGCTTATATTGAAGAAGTTATCAAACAATAATTTTTATTACAAAAATTAACAAAACTATGGAATTGAAGAGAGTTGTAGTAACAGGATTTGGTGCAATTACACCAATTGGTAATAATGCTCAAGAGTATTGGGAGAACCTTGTAAAAGGTGTAAGTGGCGCTGCTCCTATCACTCTCTTCGATTCTACTAACTTCAAAACAAAATTTGCTTGTGAGGTTAAAAACTTCAATCCTTTAGATCATTTTGAGAAAAAGGAAGCAAAAAAAATGGACCGAAACACTCAACTCGGTGTGGTGGCAGCTCGCGAAGCTGTTTCACATTCTAGAATTATCGAAGATCAAGTAGATAAAAACAGAGTGGGTGTAATCTGGGGCTCAGGAATTGGAGGTTTAGAAACTTTCGAAACCGAAGTTCTAGGCTGGGCAAAATCTGAAGGAATACCTAGATTTAATCCTTTCTTCATTCCAAAAATGATTGCGGATATTACTCCAGGTCATATTTCTATGGAATACGGTTTTCACGGACCTAATTACACTACAGTTTCTGCGTGTGCATCTTCTGCAAATGCTTTAATAGATGCTAAGATGCTTCTTCAGTTAGGTAAAGCAGACGTAATTGTATGTGGAGGTTCAGAAGCTGCTGTTACCGCATCTGGAATGGGAGGATTTAATTCTATGATGGCTCTTTCTACAAGAAATGATGATTATAAAACAGCTTCTAGACCTTTTGACAAAGACAGAGATGGATTTGTGTTAGGAGAAGGTGCAGGCTGTATCATCCTTGAAGAATATGAACATGCTAAAAAACGTGGTGCTACCATTTATGCAGAACTTGCAGGTGGTGGTTTAAGTGCAGATGCATATCATATGACAGCACCTCATCCAGAAGGTTTGGGCGCTTATTTAGTAATGAAAAATTGTTTAGAAGATGCAGGATTAACTCCAGATGAAGTAGACCACATCAATATGCATGGTACCTCTACTCCATTAGGAGATATTGCAGAATCTAATGCAATTGCCAGACTATTAGGCGAACATGCATATGATATTCAAATCAACTCTACTAAATCTATGACTGGTCACCTTCTTGGTGCAGCTGGTGTAATAGAAGCTATAGCAGCGTTAGGAACTATTTTACATGGTATTGTTCCTCCTACTATTAACCATTTTACTGATGACGAAAACATAGACAGCAGATTAGATTTTACATTTAACCACGCTGTAAAAAAAGATGTAAAAGTAGCCATGAGTAATACCTTTGGTTTCGGAGGTCACAATGCTTGCGTTCTATTCAAGAAATTATAATGGGCTTAAAAAATTCATTACAAAAATTTCTACTTAAAAGACCTTTCAAAAAAAAGACTGAAAAAGAAAAGCTACTTTCTGCCAGAGTTAGTAAAATAATTGGGCAGAATGTGAAAAATCTTGATTACTATCAAGAAGCTTTTTCATTAAAAATTCCTAATAAAACTACGGGAGCCAAAAACTACGAAAGATTAGAATTTTTAGGAGATGCAGTCTTAGGAAGCATTATTTCTTGCTACCTATATAAAAATTATCCTGTTGCCAATGAAGGATTTCTTACCCAAATGAAATCAAAAATTGTCAATCGAAAAAACCTTAACTCTCTAGGCGAAAAACTGAAGCTTAGAGATTTTATTCAAAATGGTGGAAATGGTAATTTAGGTGAAAACATTTCGGGGAATCTCTTCGAAGCCTTTATTGGTGCGCTATATTTAGACACCAATTATGAAACTTGCGAAAAAATTGTTTTAGAAAAATTGTTTACCGATAAACATATCGAAAAACTAGAAAACAAAATCGTAAGCTACAAAGGATTATTGATAGAATGGAGCCAAAAGAAAAAGGTGACAATAAAGTATGATATCACCGAAGAAACTTTGCCCAATAAGAACCTTCTATTTAAGAGTTGCATCTACTTAAATAATGTAAAAATCTCTTCTGCCACAGAAACTTCTAAGAAAAAAGCAGAAGAAAAAGCAGCACAAAGAGCGTTTTATTCCTTAAATAAAAAAGAACACATTGTTGAAAAACAAAAAAATATTTCTTGACCTAGAAGATGATGAACCAATGGATATTGGTTTACTAAGATTGGCTAAAAAATTACCCGATCACGAAATATTTTTCGAAATTAACAAAATAAATCCCTTCCAATTCGTAAGAACAGACGACTTAAAAATAAAACAGTTTTGTTTTACAAAATTCGAAGGATATCACAAAGAAACTAAAAATTGCTATTCTATAGTATCTAACAAATCAGCACCATTACGAAAAAAAACAGACAACGAACTCTTTGCCCAGACTGAAGAAATAAAATTTCTGATGCCCAAAAATAAAGATGTAGACTACATTATTTATGCAAAGGATAGTTTTAAAGATTTTTCACTAATTTTGCTGCCAGAAAACATCATGTTTCAAATACAAGATTTTTCTTTACAACCCAATAGCGAACTATACAAGCTAATTAATTATTATGAATAAGAGAGCGAAAAAAACCAAAGTAATTGCAACATTAGGACCTGCTTCTTCTACAAAAGAAATCATGCTAGAGCTGGTAAAAGCTGGAGCCGATGTTTTTAGAATAAATTTTTCTCATGCCGATTACGAATTGGTTAAGAGAAATGTAAACATTATTAGAGAAATCAATCAAGAATACGGTTATAACATCTCTATTTTAGGAGATTTACAAGGTCCTAAATTAAGAGTAGGAGTAGTAAAAGAAGGTTCTTTCCTTAATCCAGGAGACGTACTTACCTTTACCAATGAGCCTTGCGAAGGAGATTCAACCAAAGTATTCATGACGTATGAAAAATTCCCACAAGACGTAAAAGTTGGCGAAAGAATCCTTATTGACGATGGAAAATTAGTTTTCGAAGTCATCGAAACCAACCAAAAAGATACGGTAAAAGCAAAAACAATTCAAGGTGGACCATTAAGCTCTAAAAAAGGAGTGAATTTGCCAAACACCAATGTTTCTCTTCCTGCTTTGACAGAAAAAGACATCGAAGATGCTAAATTCATGATTGAAAATGAATTCGACTGGATTGCACTTTCATTCGTTCGTCATGCTCAAGACATTATTGATTTAAAGAAATTAATTGAAGCGCATTCTGATTTCAAAATTCCAATTATTGCAAAAATTGAAAAACCAGAAGGTGTAAAAAATATTGACGAAATTCTTCTAGAATGTGACGGATTAATGGTTGCACGTGGAGATTTAGGAGTAGAAGTTCCAATGGAAGAAGTTCCTGTCATTCAGAAAAAATTAGTAGACAAAGCCAGATATTACTCTAAACCAGTAATTATCGCTACGCAAATGATGGAAACCATGATTAGTAGCCTTACTCCAACTAGAGCCGAGGTAAATGACGTAGCAAACAATGTATTAGACGGCGCCGATGCAGTAATGCTTTCTGGTGAAACTTCTGTAGGAAAATATCCAGTAGATGTAGTTAAAAACATTACAAAGATTATTAAGAATATAGAATCTACCAATCTTTACGAAAAGAAAAATGATATTATAGAAAAAATAACTTGTGTAGACGATCGTTTCGTAACAGATATGGTTTGTCTAAACGCAGTTAAAATTGCAGAAACTACTGGTGCAGCAGCCATTATTACGCTTACTCACTCTGGTTACACTGCTTTCCAAATTTCTGCACACAGACCTACTTCTAGAATTATTGTATACAGTTCAAACAGAAGAGTTCTTACCATGCTGAACCTTTTATGGGGAGTAAGAGCGTTCTACTATGACATGAACAAAACTACTGACGAGACGGTAATCCAAGTGAACATGTTAACTCACCATTACGGTTATGTAGAAAAAGGAGATTTCGTAGTAAATCTCAATGCAATGCCAGTTTATGAAGGTGGAAAAACCAATACACTCAGATTAACCAATATATAAAATGAAAGCTCCAAAAATTTGGAGCTTTTTTTATTTTTTAAAATTTCTAAAATTTTCCGATAATGGTTTTGGGAGCGGTAAATTCTTTGAGTGCATACAGAGACAATTCTACTCCATATCCAGAATTCTTTCTTCCACTAAAAGGCAATCTTACATCTGAACGAAAAATTTGATTACTTGCCACGCTTCCGCTTTCTAAATTCTCTGCAAATAACAAAGCTCTTTCTTTATTTGAGGTGAAAACGGCGTTTCCTAATCCAAACATGGTATTATTGGCAATTTGTAAAGCTTCTTCATCATTTTTTACTTTAAAAACCATTGCTAATGGACCAAATAATTCTTCCTGAGCAATAGGATTATCTGGATTCATTTCTAAAATGCCTGGTTTAAAAGCCATACTTCCTACAGATTCTAATGCTACAATAGCTTTCGCTCCGTTGTTAAGCGCTTTTTGATATTGTTTTTCTAAATCTGAAGCCAAATCTTCTCTTGCCATTAATCCTAACTTCGTTTCTTCAATCATAGGATTTTCTGGTTGATATTTTTGATACTCTTCTGTGAATTTTTCTACAAAATCTTGATATATTTTTTCGTGAATGATAAATCTTTTTCCTGCTACACAAGTTTGACCGTTATTCTGTAATCTTGCTGGTGCTCCTTCTTTTGCTGCTTTAGAAACATCTGCATCTTTACAAACGATAAAAGCGTCACTCCCGCCTAATTCCAAAACACATTTTTTTAAATTTTTACCTGCAGTTTCGGCAATTTTTCTTCCTGCGGCTTCGCTACCTGTGAGAGAAACGCCTCTGATAATAGGATGAGCAATCATTTCTTCAACTTCGGTGTGAGAAACTTTTAAAAAGGTAAAAACGCCTTTTGGAAAACCTGCTTTCTCGAAAATTTCTTGCATGGTTTCACCTGATTTTTCACAAATTGAAGCATGTTTTAGCACGATTACATTTCCTGCTAAAATGGTAGGAACTGCAAATCTTATCGCTTGCCAAAAAGGAAAATTCCATGGCATAACGCCCAAAATAACGCCCAAAGGTTCGTGATGGATTTCTGAAATTTGAAATTCTGTTTCTACTTGCTCCGTTTTCAGTATATTTTTTGCGGCAGCATAATAATCACATAATGCTGCACATTTTTCTATTTCTGAAACCGATTGCGAAATGGGTTTATTCATTTCTTGGGTAATGATTGTCGCAAACTCTTGTTTCCTATTATTCAGAATTTCAGATAGTTGAGTGAAATATTTTTGTCTTTCTTCAAATGGAATTTTTCTCCATTTTTGGAAAGCGTCTTGAGAATTTTGTAATTTATTTTGAAGGAATTGTTCCATAATTTTTGATTAAAAAAGTGTACAAAGATACTGTACCAAAGCCTAAACGTGGTTTTGCCAAAGATAAAAATTTTAAATGCTTATCATTTAAAAAAGTGAAAATAAAACCGAAACCAATTTCTAGCCCTGATTGAGCGATATGTTTGAGCTCTTTTAGTTTTTTTTTTAGATATTTCGACTTCACTCAATATGACAAAAAAAACAAAAAAGCGAGTAGCGAAAGCAGGACTGAAAGTGAAAGAAAACAGAAAACGTGTTGCTCCTAAAAATTTTAATTATTGGACAAATCACGATTTGTCCCTACGAAATCATAAACCACTCATTTACCAAACTGGCAGCTAATCTGGCGGTTCTCTCGGCAATGTCAAAATCTGGATTTACCTCGGCAACATCTAGCGCAACCAATTTTTCTGACTTCAAAATTTGTCTGTAAAAATGCAGAAAAGTAGCATCTGCAAAGATTCCGTTGTACGCAGCAGCCGAAACTCCGGGCGCAATAGACGCGTTAAAAACATCCATACAAATGGTGAGGTACAATTGGTCTACCGAAGAAATGAGTTCGTCTATTTGCTGATAGATTTTAGGAAGATTTTCGAAGAAAATTTCGTCTGCCAAAATGTATTTCATCCCGAATTGATGGGCTGTATCAAACAATTTGAGTGTATTAGAATTTTTCTGAATCCCGATGTGCAATGAATGGATTTTTCTTTCTTGCGCAATTTGCCAAAAACCCGTTCCAGAGCTTGCTCCTACTCCATTTTCGGGTTCACGGTTATCAAAATGTGCATCGAGATTGATGATACCAATTTTTTGGTTGGGAAATGCTTTTTTGATGCCAGAATAATGAGCAAAAGTGACTTCGTGGCCGCCTCCTAAAACAATTGATTTTCCATTTTTTTGCAGAATTTTAGAAACTTTTTCAGCAAGATTTTCTTGAGTATTTTCTAAATTTCGGTCTTCGCTAGTGATATTTCCGAAATCTAATAATTTAAAATCTGGAGAAACTACAGGAAAATTGCTCATATTTTTTCGGATGATGTCTGGAGCTTTGGTAGCGCCAATTCTTCCTTTGTTTCTTCTGACTCCTTCATCTACGGCAAAACCATGCAAAACGAAATTATTCGGTGAAATATTTTCATAGTTCTCCACTATTTCTACTCGTTGGAATATTCTGTGATGAAGCGGTGAATCTCCATCGTTACGTCCTTGCCAAATGTTATTTTGTGACATTATTAAATTTATAAGTTTTGGCTAAAGCCAAATTATTTTTATTTTTTTGAAAGCGGACTAAAGTCCGCTCCTATTGATTTATAATTGTTTAGATGCTTTCAGCATGACAAAATGAGCGTTTTTTTTATTGATTACAATTAATTATTCTTCCATCAATATACACTTCACTCGCCACCAAACTTCCTTGGTTGTATAAAATGTTTTGAAAATTATCTGTTTCAAAAACTACGAAATCTGCCTTCAGTCCTTTTTTCAGAATTCCTCTATCAGTCAAATTTAATGCTTTTGCAGCACGGAAAGTAATTCCAGCTAAAACTTCGGCAGTGCTTAATTTTTGAAAAGTGGCTAAAATGGAAGCTTGGGTAATGAGATTTCCCATCGGTGCAGAACCTGGATTCCAATCACTTGCAATCGCTAAAATTCCATTTTTGTCCAAAATTTTTCTGGCAGGCGTAAAAGGTTCTCCCAAACCTAAACTCGCACCAGGAAGTGCAACTGCAACGGATTCTGAATTGGCTAAATATTGTATATCTTCATCAATTGTCGCTTCTAAATGGTCTGCTGAAACAGCATCAACTTCCACTGCAATTCTAGAACTTCCCGCTGTAAATTGGTCTGCATGAACGGTGATTTCAAAACCTAATTCCTTTGCTTTTTCTAAAAATTTTCGACTTTCTTCTGGTTGAAACGCAGATTTTTCGATGAAAATATCTACTCTTTTCGCTAAATTTTCTTCTTTTACTTTTGGTAGAATTTCATCAACAATATATTGTAAATATTCTTCATTATCCCCTTCAAAATCTCTTGGTTTTAAATGGGCAGAAAGACAAGTTGGGACTAAAGTTGCTTTGGTTTTAGTTTGCGCTTGTTGAATCACACGAAGCATTTTTAGTTCACTTTCTACATTTAATCCGTAACCAGATTTTATTTCAATAGTCGTAATTCCCAATGAAATTAATCGATTAATTCTTTCTAAAAGCATTTCTAAGAGTTCTTTTTCAGAAGCATTTCTGGTATGCTGAACCGAACTCCAAATTCCACCGCCTTTTTCTGCAATTTCCAGATAAGTTTTTCCTGCATTTCGCATCGCAAAATCATTAGCTCTGTTTCCTCCAAAACAAATGTGAGTATGACAATCTACAAAAGCGGGAAGAACAACCGAGTTGGAGAATTGGGAAGTTGGAGAATTAGACACTTCGACTCCGCTCAGTGTGACAAGCTCCTCAAAATCACCAATTGCTTCAATTAAATTTTCGTCGTTAATTAAAATTCCGCCATTTTCGATAATTTCTAATTGTTCATCAGAGATTTTTCCTCTTAACGAAAGATGATTAAGGGTAAGAATTTGCTTGAAGTGACCGATTAGTTTCATAATTGTAAAAATAAACAATTTGTTCTTTTGTCTTGATACAAAAGAACCAAAAATTTCCTCCTTTATGTCGGCGAATACTATTTCAAGACTTGAATTCTCGGCTAAAAATTTCAAAATTATTCTAAAATCCCTGAAACTCGCTCCACCACAATCCCAACAATGCTCAAAAAGCAGGAATTTTTTAACGAATTATTTCAAAATTTTCTTAACGCCTCCGAATTCTATGTCGTAAATTGAGTAAAAAAGAATAAATTTGAAGATATAATTTTCACTGATGCCAGATTTTTTACACGCAGATAAAGAAAATTTCTCTGATGAGGAATTAATGCAGGAAGAACAGATTCGTCCACAAAGTTTTAAGGATTTTGCGGGACAAAGAAAAACGTTGGATAATTTAGAGGTTTTCGTGGCGGCTGCTAAAAATAGAGGTGGCGCTTTAGACCACGTGCTTTTACACGGGCCTCCAGGTTTGGGAAAAACTACTTTGGCGCATATTATTGCCAATGAATTGGGCGTAAATTGTAAAATTACTTCGGGGCCAGTTTTAGATAAACCAGGGAGTTTGGCTGGACTTTTAACCAATTTAGAAGAAAACGACGTGCTTTTCATTGATGAAATTCACCGACTTTCGCCTGTGGTAGAAGAATATTTGTATTCTGCGATGGAAGATTATAAAATCGACATTATGCTGGAAACAGGTCCTAATGCACGTTCTGTACAAATTGGCTTAAATCCTTTCACTTTAGTCGGCGCAACTACTCGTTCTGGAATGCTTACCAAACCCATGTTGGCAAGATTTGGGATTCAAAGCAGATTAGAATATTACACGATAGAACTTTTGGGAATGATTATCGAGAGAAGTGCTAGAGTTTTAGGCGTTCCGATTTATGAAGATGCAGCTCTGGAAATTGCGAGAAGAAGCAGAGGAACTCCGAGAATTGCCAATGCATTATTGCGCAGAGTTCGGGATTTTGCAGAAATTAAAGGAAACGGCGAAATTGAAATTGAGATTACCAAATTCGCACTTAATTCTCTGAATGTAGATGAATATGGATTGGATGATATGGACAATAAAATTATGCGTGTGATGATAGAAAATTTCAAAGGGAAACCAGTTGGGATTTCTGCTTTGGCAACTTCTATTGGCGAAAATCCAGAAACTTTGGAAGAAGTTTACGAACCGTTTTTGATTCAGGAAGGATTTATCATCAGAACTCCAAGAGGAAGAGAAGTTACAGAAAAAGCTTACAAACATTTAGGAATTTCTGTACCAAGAAGACCTGATAGTTTGTTTTAGATTAAGATAAGACTAAAGGTTAAGATTATGAAAAACAAAATAGTAATCATCGCATTTTTTTTAGCAATAATATTTGGGTTTATTGCTCCATTTTGGGATAGTTTTGTAGTAATTGAAGTGTTTTTTGGATTCATCCCTTTACTTTTGTTATTGCTAGTGTCACTTGTTTTGATTGCTATTAATTCTTTGTCAAAAGATAAAAAAATATCTGATTCAATCATTTCTTTACTCATACCATTTTTTATTTTAGCTCAGATAACTAGCACTTTTTTAATTGATAAACTTCAAAAATTTCGTTCAGAAAGTTTAATTGAAGAGTTACATTTAATTCAAAAACAAAAGAAGAAATTGCCCGAAAATATTGAAACACCAACTGGAATTAAATATCACAAAATAAAAGGAGAAGAAACCTTTGTTATATCTTTTTCTCGAGGATTTTTAATTACAGAAAAGTATTATAGTGATGATGATAAATGGAGAAGTTATGGTTGGAATGATTAAAATAATAAAACTATGAATGAAAAAATACACAAAATTACTCCACTTAATACTTATGCAGTTTTATTAATGATTATTTCTTTATTTAGAAATCTCACTAATAAAGATTTCCAAGGTGGTTGGTTATTTATGCTAATACTCACATTTTTCATTTTCTTAATTTTAATAGCTTTAGACTTTTTAATTCAACAAATAAAAATTTCAAAAAAGAGAAAAATAATTGTTCAAGTTTTGCTTATAATTTTATTTAGTTCTTTTATTTATTCTTTCTTTAACCTCGAAAAAATTCTTTAATTTTAGCACAAAATCACACTTTATATGAAACTTTATCCTATACAATGCGGAAATTTTAAATTAGACGGCGGTGCTATGTTTGGTGTCGTCCCGAAATCTCTTTGGGAACGTACTAATCCTGCAGATTCTAAAAATTTAATTGAACTCGGAACTCGTTCTCTTTTGGTGGAAGATGGCAAAAAACTCATCTTAATAGACTGTGGATTAGGAAATAAGCAAGATGAGAAGTTTTTCGGGCATTATTCGCTTTATGGAGACGAATCTTTAGACAAAAATTTAAAAAAATTCGGGTTTGTAAGAGAAGACATTACCGATGTTTTCTTGACACACCTTCACTTTGACCATTGTGGTGGCGCCATTGAGTGGAATGATGACAAAACAGGTTACAGACCAGCATTTAAAAACGCACAGTTTTGGACCAACGAAAATCATTGGCAATGGGCAACTGAACCTAATCCTCGTGAAAAAGCAAGTTTCTTGAAGGAAAACATTTTACCAATGCAAGATAGCGGACAATTGCAATTTCTGCCTACTCCCAAAACTGGAAATTATGGTTTTGCACCTGATTTGAAAATGGATGTAATCTTTGTAGACGGTCACACCGAAAAACAAATGCTTCCTGTAATTCAATATCAAGAAAAAACGATTGTTTTCGCAGCTGATTTAATTCCAACAGCTGGGCACATTCCGCAAGTTTACGTGATGGGATATGATACGAGACCGCTACTTACCATGGAAGAAAAAGGAAAATTTTTGAAACAATGTGTAGAAAATGAATACTTACTGTTCTTCGAACACGATGCTCATCATGAATTGGCCAGTCTGAAAATGACTGAAAAAGGCGTGAAGCTAGATGAAACGTTCAGTTTTAACGAAGTTTTTGGGTATTAGATATGAGTTACGAGATACCAGATACGAGTTCTGAAAAACCCAAAACCCGAAACCCGAAACTCGGAACTAAAATTATTGGAATTACGGGGGGAATTGGAAGTGGAAAATCTACGGTTTCTCAATTTATAGAAGAGTTGGGATTTCCTGTGTATGATTCTGATTTTTGGGCAAAAGAATTGGTGAATATAGACGAAAATCTAAAGTCTAGAATTATAGAACTTCTTGGCGAAGAATCGTATGATGAAAACGGGAAATACAACCGAAAATTTGTAGCAGAAAAGGTTTTTGACCATCAAGAATTGCTTTTACAACTGAACCAAATCATTCATCCTGCAGTGAAAATTCATTTTGAGAATTGGGTGAATGCTCAAAATTCTGAATTTGTTTTCAAAGAAACGGCTTTGCTTTTTGAATTAAAATTGAATGAAAGTTGCTATCAATCTATTTTGGTTACCGCTGATGAAAACATCAGAATAAAAAGAGTAATGGATAGAGATGGCAGAACGTATAGAGAAGTGAAAGAAATCATCGATAAACAAATGCCTGAAGCCGAAAAAGTGAAATTAGCAGATTTTGTGATTCAAAATAATACTGATTTAGAGTCTTTAAAGGAATTTACTCATCAAGTTATAGACGAGTTACAACGAATGGATTTGTAAATTCTAATTTACTAAAAATAAAAAAACCTTGAGATGAACTCAAGGTTTTCTTTTGTATGTCCTATAAGATTATTTTTTGATAAATTTCATTTTAGAGGTTGCTCCATTTTCAGAAATTTCGATGAAATAGACTCCTTTTGCAAGGGAAGAAACATTGACTTTATTATTGGTCACTTTTCCTTTTGAAATAAATTGACCTGCAACGTTATAGATGGTAAAAGTAGCATTGTTAGATACTTTGGTAATATTTAAAACATCTACCGCTGGATTAGGGAAAATATTTACTCCAAGTTTATTATTTTCTTGGGTAGATAAAGTTCCCAAAATAAATGGATATATTTCTTTGTCTTTATTAAACGTATTTTGATTAACCATAACTACACCTGAATCAGTTGTAAGTTTATAATATCCATTACCATAATCACAGCAAAAACCATCTCCATAGGTGTCATAAATTTTAAAAGTATAGCAAGAATTATTAGGTAAGTTGAAAGTAAATTTTTTAACTGCTGGATTTTCTATATCCTCATAAGAGTCACCAGAATAAAGCACTATGCCTTCACTATTTACTAATTCCCAAGAAGTTTCTGAACCAAAATCATCTAATTGTAATTCTAATTTCACGGTAGAAGAAGCAAAGTTCTGAGCCGCTAAAAACTCATAACTAAAAGAATCTGCATTGTTAGTATTTCTAGCATCTACATCACCGTTCACAGAAGAAACACCAATTGTGACATTATTAGATAATGATGTTCCTAATAAAGTTATTGGCACTAAAGTTTCTTTATTCGGAGCTAAATTTCCAGACCAACTTTGATTGTAATTAGTACCTGCATCATTGATTGAGATTATTGCAGTAGTTAAATTAGAGGTTCCTCTATTAATTAACCTGACATTAGTAGTTCTTTCGCAAGTAGAAATTTTACCTAAAGAACTAGCATCACTAAATTGCAATTCAGCATCATTAGGGTATAATGTTACTGGAGTTAATGCATTAGAAGTTAATAGTTCTTTTCTTCTTGGTGAATTCGCTAGGACAGCATTAAATCGATCAACCTGATTGATCGTAAAAATGTTCATACAATCATCATTTGTATAATCCATATAGTTTTCGAACATTTCATCTGCAGTAGCAGGTGTACAAGTATTAGGTTTAGGATGCGTAAAACAACCGTAATTTTCAGTTTTGTGAACTGGGGTATCTGCTACATAGTCTGTTCCACAAGTATCATCTCCCCAAATATGACGTAAACCTAACCAATGTCCTATTTCATGAGTTGTTGTTCTACCATAACCGTATTTAGGATCTAAATTAAAACTACCATCATCATAATCCAAATTTCCAAAAAATTGATGTCCAATGACTACTCCATCTGTATTTGCTGTAAAAGGCGGATAATTTAATCCATCTAATGTACTTGCTTCAGGAAACTGAGCATACCCTAGAACTTCACCAATATCTGTAATTACATCAGGTGTAACCCAAATATTTAAATATTTTGTAGGATCCCAAATTGTACTAGGTTTTAAAACAGCTTCTATTTGTGTATCTGTCCATGAATTAACATTAAAAGAAATTCTATCAATTCCATTTGTAGGATTTCCATTAGGATCTCTTACCGCAAGTGCAAATTCTATATTAGCATCTGCACCAACTGGATTAGTGTTATATCCTTTAGTTCCTGTTTTTTTTCTATAATCATTATTAAGCGTAGTAATCTGAGAAATTACTTGTGCGTCGCTAATATTAGTTCCTATCCCTACCGCTTCCCCTTTATTAATTACGTGCACAACTACTGGTATAGTTTTTATAGCAGAAATTCTGTTATTAAAAAATTTTTTCCTGTTAATTTTATCTGAAATCCAATTTTCAAAACCATCAGTTTTAGCTCTTCTATTATTTTTTTTCTGAAGACTTTTTTCGTATTCAGTAGAATAACATCTTATATATCCATTCGGTGATTTACTTACTGTTTTTTTTGTCTGAGCCGAGATATTTATTGATAATAATCCAGCCATTAGAAAGAATAGAATTTTCTTCATCTACATAAATTTTAATTATTTTTTTTAAATTTAAAGGGTATAAAAGTTATACACTTTTATTCAATTATTTAAAATAAATTACATTTTTTTTTTAAAAAAGTAACATTTTTACAATCTCAATAAAAACTTGCTAAAATTGATACGCTAAATTCCAGCTAAAGCCCACATTAAATTTAGTAGAGCTTTTGCCAAATCCAGGTACAATCATAGGTTTCATTTCTTCTTGTTTGGTAGAATACAATAAAAATCTTGGTTGCGCATTTACATCTACATATAAATTTGATTTGAACAACTGAACTCTAGCTCCTGCAAAACCTTCTAACCAATATGCAGATTGATTCACCGAAGGAAAAGCAAGATATTGGTCACTGCCACCAAAACCACGAATGGGAACTTTTTTGTACTCTTGATTGTAAAAACTTGCTGCCATTTTTGCTCCCGCATAAAAACCATTATCAGGATTTTCGGTATCCATAGAAAGCATATAATATCCTCCTAATTTTCCGAAAAATCCATTTGCAGTAGCATCATAACCGTTTTTCTGATAAATATTTTTTTCAAAACCTACATCTAAAACTCCATGAAGATTTTTCTTAATCTCAGAAGAAACATATCCTTGAAATAATTTTCTATCACTAAAAGCAGATAATCCAGCATTCAGTACATCTACTCCTACTGTAAAATTGGGTTTATATTGATATTTGGTTTTTACTGAATCTTTCTCTTGAGAAAAACCCAAACAAAAACTAAAAAACAAGATAAAGGTGAGCTTTGTTTTCATTGATAATTTGATTTTGATTGAGTTCTACATTAGTCACTGGATTTACAGTTTCTAGAGTTCCAGTAAGGTTTTGGTAAAGTCTTTTGAAACCACAAGCTGGCGAAACATATTCAGAAGTGGTATTATAATTCAGTTTTATTTTAGAAACGCTGCCTTTTTTAGAGGTTCTCACATATAATTCCGTAAAACCTGCATCATCTACCCGAATTGGAACCAATGCAGAATCTACTTTAGCGGCTTTAATCACCGTTAAAACATTATTATTACCATAATCTACATCTAAATAAAGCGAATCTAAAGTCAGTACTTTATTATCAGCACTTTTAAATTTAATTTTTAGTCGAGGTGTAGCTTCTCCGCTTACGCAAACATCGTCATCGTTTTCGCAAGAAGTGAGCAAAAACCCTAAAATCAAAAAGGGAAAGATTAATTTTTTCATTTTTTAACGAGGAAATAATATTCTGAAAACTTCCTATTAATATAAAAGTCTGTTTCAGATATTTAACTTACTATTTTGATTTTTCTTGTTTCAAATTTCTAGAAAAATCTCTTTTATAAAACAAAGTTCACCATTTTCTGGAAATGATGAACTTTATTTTTCAATTATTTTACTTCTAAAGCTTTATCTATCCTGTAAACCAAATCTTCTAAATGATATTTGGTCACTGCATCTTGTGCATTTTGTTCATTTTTAGAAGCGTCTGCTTTTATTTCTCTTAAAACTCCTCTGGTTAATGATTTCACATCAGAGTTATCAGAAATCGTCTCAGCATTTCTGCCAGTGCTAGGTTTACTTGCTTGAGTTCTCGCTATTAAAGTTTCTACAAAATTTTTCTGTAAATTTCTTCTGTAAATATCAATTTTAGAAGAAGATTTCAACTCAGAAAATACACTGTTTTTAATATCTTGAAGATAATCATACACAGCGTAAGCATTAGCATCTAAAGATTCTCCTTCGTATAATTTATTCAAAACACCTTCGCTTAAAACTCTATTAAGCACTGTTTTTTGAAGATTTTCTACCACTTCTACAGGCGATTTATCTATTTTGGTTAAAACAGAAGTTTTCAACAACCAATTTGGAGTGGTAAATACATTTTCTGATAAAAATTTCAAAGCTTCTTTTTGTTCTGATTTAGAAACCAATTCGTAGATAGCTCCTTTTTGTTCTACCATTTTCGGCGTTTCTTTTACGCCACCAATGTATTTAGAAACATGACCTAAATATCTAGCAAACTGACCAGAAACTTGAGTAAATCTGTTATTAAGACTGCTGTAATCTTCATTTGGTTTTGTACTCCACGCTTCTATGTTTTCCATGATTCTCTGAAGGTTTTTCACTCCATATTTTCCAGCAAGCATAGGATTATCTCCTACCTGTTCGCTTTGTGAACGCGGATCATAAGGATTGGTTTCTGTACCGAACCAAAGTCTAGGATTTTGTAATTTTTCCATCACCCATTTATTAAGATGAGCTTTTTCTTTTTCTGGTGAATTATAGTTGTAAAATCTTCTGTAACCCCATTCTATTGCCCAGTCATCATAATCACCAATTCTTGGCATTAATCCAGCTTCACCTACATTATCTTCTGGTTGTGCTACGTAGTTAAATCTCGCATAATCCATAATTGAAGGAGTGTGTCCATTGGTTTTTAGCCAAGATTTATTTCTAAGATTTTCTACAGGAACAGTAGAACTAGACCCGAAATTATGTCTCAAACCAAGGGTATGACCTACTTCGTGTGAAGAAACAAATCTGATTAATTGTCCCATTAATTCATCATCAAAATCTACTTTTCTAGCTCTAGGATCATTCGGTGAAGCTTGTACGAAATACCAATCGTTCAACAATTTCATCACATTGTGATACCAATTGATATGACTTTCCAAAATTTCTCCAGTTCTAGGATCTGCAATTGAAGGACCAGAAGCATTGGGAACATCTGAAGGTTTATAAACGATAGCCGAGAATCTTGCATCTTCTAAACTCCATTCTGGATCTTCTTTAGCATTCGGAACTTTTGCATAAATCGCATTTTTGAAACCTGCTTTTTCGAAAGCTTTTTGCCAATCATTCACTCCTTGAATTAAATATGGAATCCATTTTTTTGGAGTTAACGGGTCTATATAAAACACAATTGGTTTCTCTGGCTCTACCAATTCTCCTCTTTTATATTTTTCTAAATCTTTCGCTTTTGGTTCCAGTCTCCATCTTTTTACTAGAGAAACTCTTTCTACGCCTTGAGGATTTTCATCAAAATCGGTATAACCTACTGTAAAATAACCTACTCTAGGATCAAAATATCTGGCCTGCATTTTATTTTCTGGCAAAAGAATAATAGAAGAATTCACTTCTACCGTATAATTTCCGCTCACTTCTGGTTTTGGAGCTCCTGGAATTGGCGAAACTTCTCCTGCACTTCTGTTGTAAGTTTTAGTCGTGTTAATTTCTATATTGGTAGGGAAAGATTTCACGAAATTGACAAAAGATTTATCTTTTTGAAAAGCTCCCACTCTAAATCCTTTCTTGAAACGAGTGTCAAAAGAAACCACATCATTATCAGCATTGATAAAATCTGTAATATCTATCACGGTAGAGTTTTTTTCTTTACCGAAAGCTTTAATGTCAAAAGCTTGTTCTATAGCATTTACGTTATTTCTCATCACTGTTTTATACATTGCGGAGGTAGAATCTTTAGCATAATCTACGTAAGAAATAGAGCGTAAAAACACCTTATCATTTGGTCCTTTCTCGAAACTGATAACGTTTTGACTGATTTGATCTCCGGCATAACCTACTGTTCCCATTCTCATTTCGGCGCCAGCTTTGGTCAATCTGGTGACTACCAAAAATTCTTTTTTTAGTGCTTTATCCGGAATTTCGAAATAATATTTGTCTTCTACCTTGTGAACGGTAATAATTCCTTCATCGCTAACTGCTTTGCTGGTAATTACTTTCTCGAAAGGTTGAATTTTTTCTGGTTTTTTGTCTTTTGGTTTTGCAGTGTTTACGGTGTCTTTTTTAGCTTTTACATCTACTTTCACACTGTCTTTCTGTTGAGAAAATGCGCTCGCTGACATCATTAATGACAATGCGCAAAACAAATTCAGTACATTTTTCATTCGATATTTTAAATTTTTATTTGGTTAAAATACCTCAACTATAAAATAAAAAAATTGAGGATTCTGTTTCGAACCCCCAATTTAGTTATTTTTTTATTAATAGCGCTATATTTTCTACGTGATGTGTCTGCGGAAACATATCTACTGGCAAAATCTTCACCACATCATAATGTTCCTTCATCAGTGCTAAATCTCTAGCTTGAGTAGCAGAATTACAGCTAACATAGACAATTTTTGGCGGTGCTAATTTCAGAATTTGTTCTACCACTTTTTGGTGCATTCCGTCTCTAGGCGGATCGGTAACCAAAACATTTGGTTTTGGATGATTGGCTAAAAACTCTTCTGTGAAAACGTCTTTCATATCGCCACAATAAAACTCGCAATTCTCTAAACCATTAAGTTTAGCATGTTCTTTTGCAGCATCAATCGCTTCTTGCACCGATTCTATCCCGATTACGTATTTTGCTTTTTTGGCAATATATTGCGCAATCGTTCCTGTCCCTGTATACAAATCATAAACCACATCATTTTCAGAAATTTCTGCAAATTCTAGTGTTTTTCTATACAAATTCAGCGCTTGTTTATAATTGGTTTGGAAGAAAGATTTTGGCCCGATTTTAAATTTCAAACCATCCATTTCTTCATAAATGAAACCTTCGCCGAAATAAGTCTGCACATCTAAATCATAAATAGAATCATTCTGTTTCGGATTGATGGCAAAAACCAAAGTTTTAATCTGTGGGAATTTCTCTAAAATATAATCGAATAATTGTTCTCTGTTCTCCTTCTCTTCTCTGTACAATTGGAATAAAACCATCCATTCTCCTTGAGAGTTTTGACGAAGCATTAAAGTTCTCAAAAAGCCTTCTTGATTTCTTACATCAAAAAAATCTAAACCATTTTTGATGGCGTAATTTCTTACAGCTAATCTTAAATCATTAGATGGCGCTTCTTGAAGGAAGCATTCTTGTAAATCTAAAATTTTGCTCCACATTCCCGGAATATGAAATCCTAAAGCATCTTTATTCCCGAAATTTTCTTCGGAACTGATTTCGTATTGAGTAAGCCAACGAGCGTTAGAAAAAGAAAACTCCATTTTATTTCTGTAGAAATATTCTTGCTCTGAACCGAGAATAGGCAAGGTTTCAAAATTTTCGATTCCACCGATTCGTTTGATATTGTTATAAACTTCTTCTTGCTTGAAATCGAGTTGTTTTTGGTAAGAAAGGTTCTGCCATTTGCAACCACCACAAACTCCGAAATGAATACATTTCGGCTCTACTCTATAAGGTGATTTTTCTAAAATTTCTATGGCTTCTGCTTCGAAGTATTTAGATTTAGATTTTTTCACTCTGGCATTTACTACATCACCTGGAACCGCACCAGAAACTAAAACCGTTTTTCCTACCTCAGTTTTTCCTACGGCTACACCTTTTGCACCAGCAGTAATTAATTTAATATTTTCTAAAATAATATTTTTCTTTTTCTTACTCATAACGATGCAAAATTAATGTTTTAAAACTAATTTTCAGTGTATTTGTTGATTTTCATAAATTTTGAAAAAATAAAAAGCGGACTAAAGTCTAGTCATGGTCGGAAGATTTTTCTTCCGACTTTTTTGTTTTTTTTTGTTGTGAAGATGAAGTGATTTAACAGGTTGATTATCAATTATTTAACTTG
>VFQM010000660.1_pt1 | contig 36109 bp, 29 predicted proteins | sample 3512391 | NCBI WGS metagenome assembly VFQM01 (sample SAMN10412369, study PRJNA504923) | tailings metagenome | isolation source: Replicate 1 from Balatoc abandoned mine | place: Philippines
ACGGACCATCGTGGAGCAAGCCAACATTCCATAGCCTAGTTTCTCTATAGAAAGCTCTCACCGGCATGGTTGTCGAACAGCGCTGCATCGCGGACATAGCCAAGCAGCACCTCGACCTTCTTCTGCCGCGATACCTCCTGCATCTTCGGCAATGAGGCCCCCGCCTTGGCTGCCTCGGTCAGGAACCCTGAGCGCAGCGAGTGCGCACCGACTGCTGCAGGATCGAGCCCAACTTTTTCGGCATAGCGCTGGATCAACCGGGCAACCGAGCGATCCGACATCGGCTCCTTCGTCATCAAGCCTTGAGCATTGGTGCGGTAGAATAGCGGACCCGCCTCCCCTCCCCTGACGCCGAGCCATTCGTTGAGGCGCGGACCGGGCTTGAGCACCTTGCCGGAGGGCACTGCGATGACCTGCCCTGCCCCCTCCTGATCGGTCTTGGAGTGCCGGATCGTCAGCTTGAGACCCTCGCGCACCAACTCGAGGTCAGCCAGCTGAAGCGCCACCAATTCAGAACGCCGCAGCGCCGCAGCGAGCCCAAGCGCCATAACTGCACGGTCACGGATCGCCCGCGGACTGTGACCTTCAACAGCGGCGATCATCCGAGCCAGATCAGCTGCTAGAATTGCGCTCTTCTTGCGCGTCGGCCGTGCGCGCTGCTCGCGCCGGATCCCGGCAAGTGTGTCGCCGATGACATCACGCGGATCGCGATGCTGGGGTGCGACCTGCCCTGCCTGCCTGTGGTGCCAGGCGATGGCGGCAAGGTGCCGCCCGATGGTGCTGTCCGCCCTCCCCGCCTGCGCCAGCGAGGCAAGGTATGTGGCCACGGCCTCCGGCATAGCCGGCATAGGCTCAAGATCACGCGTCCAGCACCATTCTTCGAACTGCCGCCAGTCGCTGTCATAGGCTCGGACAGTGTTGGCCGCCTTGGAGCGCGCCCGGTATGAGCGGGCCGCTTCGATCTCAGCCGCGAGCTGCGGCGGGATCGCATTCCCCAAGGGCGCGAGCGCAACTTCATCCGAATGCCTCAAGGCCTTGCTGCTGTCATCATCCAAGGCGACACTCCTCCAGCTTCAATGCGGCTGCTGTGCCCTGCCCTTGCCTTCGGCACGGGACGACATCGCAGTGAATTTCGCCCTCCTTATATAGATTAGCGTGTCGTCCGTGAAGGGCTCTTATCGGACAGCAAATCCACCGTACAAGCTGGGTATACTTTTTAAGCCATTTATATACTATCTGGCTGATGGTATCTGCCCCAGCACCTTGGCAACTGACGCTTGCCCGCATCGAAGGCGCCCTCCCCTTCATCTCACCCGAGCTTTCCCAATTGTGACCGGCCAAAATTAGCTGCAACGTGTAGCGGTGCTGTTAATCACCTCATCGACAAAGTTCAGTGCAGTGACAGTTCCATGGGTGGACCCGCTAATTTTCTTCAATCGGAAAGTTGCCCGACATACAGAGAAGCGGGTCGTGATACCGCGCCGCCGGTGACTGGATTCGCAAAACTCAATTTGTTTCCACCGGACCTCGGAGAGCGAAACAGGAGATGGTTCCGGGAGCCCGCATAAGCGCTGGACGAGGTCATGACCCGCGAATCGCCAGAGCTCCCGCAAACGACCGTCTGCTGGAGATCCAATCAGCGTAGACGGGTTGCAAACTTATCGGTCGGCTAAAAGGCTCGTCCAGCCCTTAAGGAATTCTGTAGAGTGCAAGCAGGCCGCCTCCTGCACCCGACGATGCACAGCTTAATTTATTGAACCTTCGAATGTTTTCGCTTGACTAACTCCAGCCAGAGCAACGATCCTACTCGAAGTTCGGTCAAACGGGATCGCGTGATCTGCGGGGCCAAATCCGGAGTGTGGTATGAAGAAGGGGCGCTACCTTACAGCCACAAGTCTCCTTGGCTTGCTCGCAATCGGGGCAACCGCAACATCGGCCCAGACTGAGACAAAAACGCTCCAATATGATCCGCTCGGAAGACTGATCTCATCGAGCGTATCCGGTGGGCAGGGAGATGGGGACACTCGCAAGCTGTGTTACGATGCGATGGGCAATCGCACGAACTTCCAGGTACGAAACGATGGGTCCGTGCCGAGTTGCGTAGCTCCCGCGCCGACGCCTACTCCGACACCGTCTCCCACTCCCACTCCTACACCATCGAATAGCCCTCCAGTTGCGCAAAACAATATCGTTGGTGGGGAATGTGGCGCTTCGAGGATTGTGAATGTCACAGCCAATGACACAGATCCAGATGGACATTATCCTCTGACGGTAACGGCGGTTGTTAAAGACTCAGGTGACGCATCACTGATATCATTTTCAGGCAGCTCCATATCTGTTGTTCTCGGCAGTGAGTATGACTCATCTTCATTTACCTATACTGTGTCTGACACTTTTGGCGCGACTGACACAGCAGTTCTGAATGCTGTAACAACATCATGCGGCGGCGGAGGCATCCGCCCCCCCCGCCAATGATGAGTTCTCCTGCCGCGCGAGTTCAATTGAGGAGATGCAGGATGTTTACACATCAAACACCCCGCCGATGGCCGCTTATTGCAATGATCGGATACATCACCGTTACGCCGTTGCTGGCGCAACCGGAGACTGTGCACTCCCAAAGTGCTGACGCTATTCCAATTTGCATGACCCGCAATCAGGCTTTGAACCCTACGGATGCGAACAGTTCGGAGGTCAAAGCTATCGTCGCTGTTCGCCAATCGGTCCCGGACCTAGAAGCACGAGGCTTCAAGGCGACAGACTGCGAGCGAGCGGGGCTAGAGACGCCTGCTGACTTCGCAAAGTACCGCGACGAAGTCTGCAATCTGGCATCCTATGGAAACGAAGCCGTCCAGGCGCAGATAGCTGAGACTATCGGAGAATATCCGTCAGTTCTCTGCGGGAACGCAGAAAAAATTTCAGGCCCCTGGGATCACAAGTCTACAGGCGCAACTGAATAGACCGCAGCCATAGTAATTCATTCAATTTGGCATCGGGGGCGCACCATGCAGGCAAGGCATCTTCTACTTTCGACTGTCGCGGTAATTGCTCCCGCTGCTCTCATTCCATCGCAGCTGGCCGCACAGACCACCCTTGAAGCACCGCCGATCCGTAGCGCGGTCGATGAGTTCGGGGTCGATCTTGCGACCGGAAAAGTCATCATCCCTTCTGCGAGCGTTTCGGTGGGCGGAGCCGATGGGATTGCTTTTTCTCGCACCCGTGTGAGCAATGGCTGGCGGCACAACTACATCATCACCGCAATTATCAAGCAGGGACAATCGACGGCATCCGTCAACATTGGCGGTTCGCAAATGACCTTCAATCTCGTGAGCGGGGTTTATCGCTCGGCGCAAGGCACGGGCGAGACGATTGTTCCAAATTTTACCACCGGAACGCATGTGTTCACAGCGCGGGATGGCACACAGATCATTTTTAAGCGTTCGTATGTCCAGAACAACACCAGTTATTACGGGTTGGTGGATGCAGTCGCTGACACCATCATTCGCCCAGATGGCCATCGCACCACCCTACATTATCAAAATGCACAATATACTATTATTGCTCAGACATCTGACTGGGCTGTTGTTACGGTCAGGATGCTTCGGCTGAAGGGTGTATCTACGAACAGGAGCTATTTTCTAGAATTTCGATACGCGACAGATACGTTGAATTCGTCGACAGTCAACAACTGGGAGCGCGTTCTCAAAGTTACAGCGGCAAACGGCGGTATCGATGATTGTGATTTGGCGAGCGCCCTGCCTTGCCCGTTTTCAGTAGACTGGCCATCGCTTGGGTTCGTTCCCTCCACGGACGTTGCGGGGCAGCCGGTTGAGATCGTAAGTGACAATCTTCCGGCACAATCGATTTACAGAACCGATGCTTCGGGTCGACTCACCGGAATCAAGAATCCCGTGGAATCAAATAGCGGTGCTGGGTACGGCACTGTCTATAATTACGGCGCCAACAATCGTGTTTCCAGCGTCGTCAGGGAAGGAACCTACACTCGCAACTACACGTGGACGGTCCTTGCCAACGGCAATCTGCAGGCTGTGGCAACCGACACATTGGGACGCACGCGGACCACGATCGCTAACCCGTCGTTCGGGGTGCTTGTGTCAGACCGCAACGCGCTCAATCAGACGACGAGTTACGAATACGACACCAGTGGCAGACTGACAGCTGTGCAACGTCCAGAGGGCCAGCGAACCCAATACTCCCGCGATACGCGCGGCAATGTGACCATGGTGACGGAGAAAGCGAAGTCGGGGTCGGGGCTCGCAGATATCATCTCGACGGCAACGTTCCCTGCCAGTTGTACGAACCCGGTGACCTGCAACAAGCCAACGGCGACCACCAGAGCCGGTGCCGAGAGTATAAATTACACCTATGATCCCGTGCATGGCGGCGTGACTTTGGTCCAGGGTCCTCCGGACCAGAATGGGCAGCGAGCCGAGACACAAATCCAGTACGTTGCGCAAGTGGCGAGGATGATGACCCCTTCCAACGTCCTCGTGGATCAGCCGACATCGATTGTCGTGCCGTCGAACATAAGGGCCTGCCGGACGCAGGCGCAATGCGCCGGGTCGGCAAACGAGGGCAATACAGACATTGCCTATGACGCAAATATCTCGCCGAACCTCAATCCAGTTACGGTGACCGCCCGGGCTGGAGACAACAGCCTCGCCGCGTCGACAAACTATACATACTCGCAGCTGGGCAAGGTTGCGACGATCGATGGGCCGCTGCCTGGCAGCGATGACACGACCGTCTACCGCTACGATGTCGCGGGTCAGGTCACGGGAGTGATCTCGCCCGATCCCGACGGCGCCGGTTCCTTGCCGCGCCTCGCCACGCGCACGACCTACAACAACAACGGCCAAGTGACGCTGGTCGAGAATGGTCAGATCCCGGGCACCAACCCGGCCGACTGGAACAGCTTTTCTGCCCGCACCAGATTGGCGAACACCTACGACAATTTCGACCGGCTCGCTTCCAGCAGCCAGATCTCGACCGACGGCGCAACGCGGTACTCGATCACGCAGTACAGCTACGATGCGGCCGGGCGGCTCGACTGCACCGCTGTCCGGATGAACCTGACGAGCGCGAGTGCATCTTTGCCATCAGATGTTTGTGTGAAAATGACCTCCGGCGCTGATGGCGAGGACCGGATCACGCGCCGTTATTACGACACGGCGGACCGGCTTACGCAGGTATGGTCTGCTGTTGATACCGGGATCGCCCAGCAAACCGCCGAGATGGCCTACAACGCCAACGGGACGGTCGCCTGGGTCGAGGATGCCAACAACAACCGGACGACCTATGTTTATGACGGGCATGATCGGACGCTGCGGATCAACTATCCCTCGCAAACGACGCCCGGGGTCGCGAACACGGGCGACTACGAGGAGATCACTTATGATGCTGCAAGCAACGTCTCGCAGTTCCGCACGCGGCGCGGCGAGACAATCACGCTAGCCTACGATAATCGGCGCCTGCTGACCCAGAAAACGGTCCCCGAACGTGCTGGGCTCGACCCGGTCCACACCCGTGATGTGACCTACAAGTATGACCTCTACGGATCGCTGACCGAAGCCGCGTACGACAGCTCGAACGGCATTGTAATGAACTACGATGCGCTCGGGCGACCGATCACCAGCACGCAGATCATGGATGGTGTCTCGCGGCCGATCTCCTACCTCTACGATGTTGCCGGCAGACAGACCCGGATCACGCATCCTGACGGCGCATGGTGGGGCTACGAGTACGATGCAGCTAGCCGCCTCGTGCGGGTCCGCGATGATGACGGGATCGAACTGGTCACCAATGTCTATGACAGCTGGGGGCGGCTCGAGCGCGTCAACCGCGACAACAGCGCGCCCGACAGCCAGATGTTTTACGATGATGCAAATCGCCTCGATCGCATCTTCATCGACCATCCCAGCAGCAGCTACGACGTCAACCGCACCTACAGCCACAATCAGGCCAATCAGGCGAAGAGCGAGGTGACCGACAATCAGCTCTATGTCTGGAATGCGCAGCCAGCAGGGACCCTCGACACACCTTATGTCCCAGATGGTCTGAACCAGTACGACAGCGTCAACGGTGTGACCTATGTCCACGATGCCAGCGGAAACCTGACCTCCGATGGGGCTGCCACCTACACCTATGATGTCGAGAACCGGCTCGTCAGCGCCGCCGGCGCCAAGACGGCAGGACTTCGCTATGATCCCCTCGGCCGACTCTACCAGATAACTGATGGGTCTGGCGGCATCACTCGCTTGCTGTATGATGGCGACGCGCTGGTTGGCGACTTCAACACCAGCGGCACGATGCTCAGTCGCTATGTCCACGGACTGAGCGCGGGAGACGATCCAATGGTCCGCTATGCAGGATCAAATGCTGATCGAACTGCGGCCGAGTATCTCTATGCGGATCGGCTTGGATCGATCGTGGCCAGCTTCGACTGGAGTGGCGGGGTCAAAGCGATCAACACCTATGACGAGTTCGGGGTGCCTGGTATATCCGGAGGAACAGCAAATACTGGGCGGTTCCGCTACACCGGACAGATCTGGATATCCGAACTCGGCCAGTATCACTACAAGGCTCGCGCCTACTCGCCTACGCTCGGCCGGTTCATGCAGACCGATCCGATCGGATATGCGGACGGGCTGAACATGTATGGATACGTTTCCAATGACCCCGTGAACCGCGTTGATCCGTCCGGCTTGTGCGGAACGCTAATTATGGAAAATAGAGACGGCACTACCGTAACTATTACGGGTGAGCCTTGCAATGGCGGTGGCGGTGGCGGTGGCGGCTTTTGGGGCTGGCTCTTTAGGCCCGCGCCTGCACCAGGTAATGGTGGTGATCGCGGCGGCGGAGGCGGTGGTGGCTCAGCAACGAAAGATGAGCCGCAAAGTGGTCAAAACCCTCTTTGTCCCGCTCCATCGGAAAGTCGAGCGGGTACTATTGCGGATTTCGCTGACAAGGTCGGTTTTGCGGCCGATGGCGTAACTGCGGGTGCCGTAGCTGTTGGGCTGGCAACGGCCCCAACAGGCGCCGGTCCCCTTGGCGCTGGCGTTGTAGCCGGTGGGGCAAAGGTAGTCGGTTCGATCGCGAATGTTGTCGGCGGTGTAGCAAACATTGTTGACGGAAATTACGTGGGTGCCGCAGGAAATGCGCTGGCTGTCTTTGCTGGGAACGGCGCCGGACACTTGGCTTCGAAAGCCCTAACGCGCGGGAGAATGTTTGGAACACTGACGGCGCAAGGCGAACGGATGGTCGCTGGTGTCAATTCAGGTACGAGTTTTGGCGTTCAGGTAGGAATGAAGGTAGGATGCGGGGAACAATGATGGAATTCCTTGCGTACCTAGTAGCACCTGCAATAGCCATTTTGATGGACAAGATGTATTATGGAAGTATGAAGAACATAATATTCGGGTTTTTTCCGGTCAAAAAAAAGTACGTCTATAGTGATTTCTCAAACTTCAGAATCATTGGTACAGTTGTGTCATCATTTATTATCACATACGCTGGTATTAATGAAGATTTGTTAGTTGGAATGATAGGCGCTGCTATTTTTTTGATATCACATATTATGATATATATAGTCCTATATTATCGAGAGCGCCACACAAGATGAGCCGTCTTCTAGACCGACAGCGTTAATTGGCGAGTTCAATCTTGCAGTTTTCTTGTAAATCCTACGCTCCGGTTCAGATCCATGCCCCGGATGGGCACATCTGAGTGAGTGAGTAACCGAGCCCTGCGCGAAACTTCGTTAGTGTAAGGTTTTGGTGTCGTAGGGGATAGTCGTGCTTTGTGGGGCAGTACCTCAATCGGAAATGACTTGCGACCCGGGAACTGGAATCCGCTAACCAAATTCGACTAGGGGCGAACCGCGTCGAGCGCGGAGGTTGCGGCCTGCTATATGCGATCTAGGGGCTAGAAACCGGCAAGGCACGGGTGGTCTTCCCAGTGGTCACCGCAGTTAATTTAATCTTCCCGAACTGAGGCTTGCGCGTACGGATTGTAATGAGCTTCAGGTAATTTTGGTCTCATTGATCCTTGACCTTTGGTGTCGAAAAAGGGCAGAATCTCTTTGGGCAATCCAGCACCAAGATTGAGGATTCCCGAGGAAATCTCTTGTGCGCCCAACAACACGAAACACCCGACCATCACCCGCATCCCCCCGCGCAGCGCCAGCCGCCCGGTCAGCATCAGCGCCCCTACGAACGCCACCGCAATCACGCACAGCCCGAGCGCAATCTCGCCCATAAGGATCCCCTCGATCCAGCGCGCGGACTCCGCCATCGGAGCTCCGCCTCCAGCCTCAAACAGGCTCTGCTGCACCGGTAACGCCACCGCAAGCTACTCCGCCGCCAGCACGCGGCTGACCCGCCGACTCCCGCCGCGCCGCTCAAGTTGCACGAACACATCGACGCTTTCGCGCACATAGTGGCGCACATCATCGCGGCTGAGTTTCGATCCGGCCTGCAGCACGAGCAACGCCAACTGCTCGATCGCGCGCTGCGGGGTGTCGGCATGGATCGTAGTCATAGATCCCGGATGCCCGGTGTTGACGGCGCGCAGAAAGGTGAACGCCTCGACCCCGCGCAGCTCGCCGAGGACGATCCGGTCAGGCCGCATGCGTAGCGCGGCGATCAGCAGGTCCTCGGCCGTAATCCGCGCCTCGCTCAATTCCCCGCGCGCAGCGATCAGACCCACCGCATTGGGATGGCGCAGATGAAGCTCGGCGGTGTCCTCGATCAGGATCAGGCGCTCTTCGTTCGGGATTTCGGCGAGGAGGGCATTGAGGAAGGTGGTCTTGCCGGTCGAGGTGCCGCCAGCCACCAGGATGTTCCGCCGCGACCGCACCGCCTCGCGCAGATGGCGCGCGGCCTCGCGCCCGGCCAGCGCGCGGAACCTTCGCTCATCAGCGAACGCGCTATGCCCGACCTCGACATCAGCGAACGCGTCAGCCTCCTCCCAGTCGGCCAGCGACAGATCCGCCGAGACATGCCGCCGTATCGCAAAGGCATGGCCTTCTCGCGTAGCTGGCGGTGCGGCGATCTGCACACGTGAGCCATCAGGCAAGGTTGCAGCCAACAGCGGCTGCGCCCGGCTGATCCCCTGCGAGGAGAATGCCGCGATCTGCCGCGCGAGCCGCTGGAGCAGAGCTGCGTCAAGAACAGGTTCTTCGACCCGCTCGATCCCGCCGCCCAGGCTCTCCAGCCAGACCTCGCCCGGCCGGTTGATCCAGATATCCGTCACACCGGGCCGCTCAAGGAACGGCGCGAGCGGCGCAAGGAAGCTGTCGAGATAATAGCCCGCTTCGGTAGTGCTCACGGCCTCACCTCACCGGTCCACAGTCGAGAAGTCGAGATCGCGCGCGACAAACACCGAGACGCTGGCGCCGTGCTGCACCTTGAGCGTGCGCTGAAACTGCTCGGGCTCGGTAACCCGTACGTTTTGTGTGCTGCCGGGGAGCGCGACAATCACGCCGTTGCCTGCCTGATTGACCGCAACCCCTACCCCTATATCGAGCACTGTCTGAAGGAGCGCCCCGCCGAACCGCTGCAAAAACTTGCTGTCGACCTTGCCTCTGATCCCGGCGCGCCCGAGCGGATCGGACGAAGGCGAGTCGAGGGCGATCGTCACTCCATCCGGCCGGATCAGCCGGGTCCAGCGAACCAGCGCGCGGTTCTGGCCGGGCTGAAGGCTGGCCTCGTATTCGCCGTAGAGACGGCTGCCGCGTGGAATCAGCACGCGGCTACCATCGAATCCCGAGACGTCACGCTGCACCAGCGCGCGCACGCCGCCCGCCCGGGTGGAATCGAGCGCCGTCTCAAGCACGGCAGGGATGACCGTTCCTTGCGGGATCGTGAGCGAGGGATTGAGGAAGCGCTCGGCGGTTACGCGGGAGCTGCCCTCCTCACCGCGCGTTGCCTGCTGCGGGGTTGGGGGAGGCGCGGTGCGATTGTCGAACACAACGCGCGGCGGTTGAGGCTGGAGCTGGACCGGTGGTAGCGGCTCGTTTGCTGGGATTGGCCCGGGGCTGAATGGCGCGGGCGTCTGCGGCCGGAACTGCGGGGCAGACGGCAGGATTTGCCTGCCAGCCTGCTGTCCGCGATCAGCTGCGATCGCGGGACGCAGATCGCCGCGCAGATCGTCCGCAAACCGATCAGGTATGGCGAGCGGTGGGGGTGAGGCGATCCTGACAGGGTCGCCTGCGCCCGGTTGCAGCACCGACGGCGCTTGTACCGCTTCCCGCGACGCATTCAGCGCGCTGAAAAGGACACCGCCGCCTGCGGCCAACACCACAAGAAACGCCCACATTCCCATGTTTCCGCTGCCGCCGGTCGGAATGACGGGTCGCACATCGGCGGGCTCGTAGCCGTTAGCGCTATCACTGGCAGGACTGGCCGCGCTGCTCATCCCTGGCTACTCCCCTGCGGAGCGGCGCGAGCGTTGCGGATTGCGGTGGCCCTGGCCTTGTCGATGCGGAACACCAGTTCCTGATGCACGCGGTCGATGATGAATAGACCGCCGCGCATATAGCCGTCGACCACCTCTTCCTCGCCGGTCGGGCCGATGGCGAAGACAGCCGGCAGTGCCTGTCCCGCCGCATATTCAATTACCGTCTTCGTCCCATTGTCGCGGATCGAGGCAGGGCGCACCGAGCGATCCCCGCGGAGACGATAGGTCCAGTCGAGGTCCGGGATCGTCGATGAGGACGATATGGTCTGAACCGGATCGCCGCTTTGCGCCGGCCCATAGCGCAGCCTCACCACATAGGCTGCCTGCAGCCCGTCGCCGGTTTCCAGCAGGAAGTTGTAGGCGCGCCGGTCGGTCTCGACCGAGAGGCTGGCGGGCACTGCACCTGGGCCAGGTGTGACCTGAAAGCTGTCCGTCTCTGCCGATACCGCCACCTGCCATGCGGTACTGCCGCTGAGTGTGGCACGCTGGATCCGCTCGCCGGGCTCGAGCATGACCGTGAGCGCGGTCTGCGGGAGAGCAGTCAGTATGAGGGGCTCGCCGGGGCGCCACTCGGCGCTCTGGATGCGCGGGGTCTCAGGACCGGGCGTGGGGAACATCTGCGCCATAAGCGGCGCCCCTATTCCCAGCAGAGCCACTGTGATGAACGGTCGAGGGATCACGGTGACGGGCTCCGGGTCTGGTTCAGGTCAACGCCGTTGACGATGCCTTCCTCCGGAAGGGTTTCCGCATCGCGGCGGTAAGAGGTCACCTGGAACCCCAGCGGGTTCACATAGCGATCAGCCTCGCTCATTTCGGCGTTGCTGAAACTGAAGTTCACGATTGCAGCCCAGTGCTGTGCAGGCTGCGGCGCAGCGCCCTGATCGACCTGTGTGGTGAGGAACCGGACCAGCGCGCGGCCTTCGCCGAGCGTCGAGACACTCTTTACCTGCGTCCGGATCGCAGATCCCTTGGGGAGGGCAGAGAGGGGGCTGGCGGGGTTCGCGGCGTTCATGGTGCGCTGATAGGCTTCGCGGACTCTCCCGTCGGACCATAGCGATACCTTGCGGTAGTCGTCCTGAAGGGTGGGCAAAGCAAAGCTCTCGCGCGCAATGACGTACTGGACGAGGAAGGAGCGGGTGAGGGCCGCATCGGCGGTCACAACCTGTGCATCGAGCGGGGCGAGCGCCTCGACATTGCCGGTCTGGCGGTCGACCAGCAGGGTGTAGGGCTCGACGGTCTTGAGCGGCACGAGGAACACCAGAGCTACGGCTTCGAGCAGTGCGACAATGGCTGCAATAATCGCCACAGTCCACGCACGGCGGTTCGATCGCTCGAGGTCCGCGGTGACGCTTGTCGCCCAGCTCGCTGCGACCGGCAGATCGGCCAGATCCTCGCTGAAATCCTGCTGGGGCTTCATGTTCATCAGCTGCGGTCCCTTGCCTGCCCGGCGCGCGAGGTGCGCAAGGACGTGCGGCGATACGAGCTACCGAGCCGCGGCGCACCGCCGTCGCTCGGCCCCGGACCCGCTGGCTCCGTTTGGCCTTCGCTCATGCCAGTCAGGGCCGTTCGGGTGAACCGGTCATTGGCGAGCGTCTGCTCGCGGCGAACGACTGTCTCCACGGCATTGCTGAGCTGCTCCGCACGGTTGAAAGAAATCTCGCCTGCAACCCCGCGGCCGGCGAACGACTGCTGCGGCACAAGCTGCTGCTCCGGCATGCGCGGTAAGTCAGGCAGGGTCAGCCACCCGCGGGTGAACACCACGCGGGCAAGCAGCCAGATCATCATCAGCTGGACGATGGCAAAGGCGAGCATGATCGCAAACAGTTCGGTCGGGGCCGCCGGGATTGCATAGCCCAGCGAGCGCACCCTGAGGGCATCGGCAAGCCATGGTTCAATGATGGCCAACTCGACCGACAGGACAATGGCGGTACCGACCGAACCGGCCATGGTCAGCACCAGCCCCCTGATCCATCCGGCGACCAGACCGCGTGTCCAGGGGAAGAACCAGAGACCGGCAACCAGCGGCGTCAATGCCAGCAGCAAGCCCGCGGCAATGCGCAGCAGCGCCAGTGTTCCGATCGTTCCGGCAAGAAACAGGAGCCGCGCGGAACCGAATGCGGTGTCGTCTGCTATCGCCGATCCCTCGAAGGTTCCGCCCGGCGCATCCTTATCGATCAGAGCACCGAGATTGCGGCCGGCGCCGACCTCGGTCAGGCGGACGATGGCATTGTCCGCACGCTGCAGCCGCTGCGCCAGTCCTTCGCCTGCTCGCTCATTGCCGCTTGCCCCACTGATCGCGGTAGCGATCTCAGCCGGGCCCTTGAGGGTGACGTCGTAGACAACCGTGCGGAAGGCAGGCCAGGAAAAGGCAAGCGTCAGCACGATCCCGATCTTGAGCACATCAAAAACCAGATCGCGCGCGCCGGGCGGTGGGCCGAACAGCAGCCGGATCCCGAACAGCGCGATGAACAGCGTGAGCAGGCTCGTCATCAGAACCGAGGCCGTGGAGCCGGGCTGACCCAGCGCCAGATAGCCATAGGAGCCGAGCACCTGCGCCTGGCAGTCGATATGCGCCAGCGTGCGCAGCAGGAAGCTGTCACCGGTAATAATCGCAGGGCACGCCATCAGGCAGCCTTCTCGAGCAGGAGGTGAAGCCAGTTGGCAGGATCTGGCCCAGTGCGGGTCACCAGCTCGTCGAACATCCGCACGGTCGCCTCGCGGCCAGAGAGGATAGTGAGAATATCGCTCTCGCCCGACAGGTCGAGCCGCGCGACCACGCTCTCGCGCCCATGCCGGATCAGGAAACAGTGCGAGCTGTCGGGCAGCGTGCGCACCAGATCAAACTCGTGGCGGCTGAGGCCAAAGCCGTTGATGTAATCCTCGGCCCGCGCCTTGGGATTGATCATGAAGATCTGGGTCGCGGCCTGCTCGATGATCGCGCTGGCGATTTTGCTCTCGAGCGCATCGGACGCGCTCTGGGTCGCAAACCCGACCACCCCGTTGCGCTTGCGGATGGTCTTCTCCCAGTCCTTGATCCGGCGCACAAAGATGTCGTCATCGAGCGCCTTCCAGCCCTCGTCGATGACGATGATCGCCGGACTTCCGTCGAGGCGCTGCTCGACCCGGTGGAAGAAGTAGAACATCGCCGGGGTGCGCGCAGTGGGATCATCGAGGATCGCGGTCATGTCGAACCCGACGGTATCGGCGGCAAGGTCGGTCAAATCGCGCTCGTTGTCGAACAGCCAGGCGCGTTCGCCCTCGCCCCACCAGGGGCGCAGACGGGCGTGAAGATCATCGGGCTCCGGCCGCGCGCCTCCGCGGAACAGCTCCACGAGGTAGCGCAAACGCCGGCGCGGGGCAGGCTGGGCATAGCTTGTGTCGATCGCATCGCGGATCTGATCAAGTTCGGCGCTGGTCGCACCGCATGCGAGCAGCGTCAGCCACTCGATCAGGAATTGGCGGTTGGCTGGCGTGTCGTCGAGCTGGAGTGGGTTTAGGCCCGAGGGCGCATCGGGCCGCAGCCGATCATATTGACCGCCGATCGCGCGGATGAAGAGCTCCGCGCCCCTGTCCTTGTCGAAGAAGATAATCCGCGGGTCGAACCGCCGCGCCTGGGCAAGGAGGAAGTTGAGCACCACGGTCTTGCCCGAGCCCGAGGGGCCGATGACCGTAAAGTTGCCCAGATCGGCCCGGTGGAAGTTGAAGAAGTAGGGCCCCGCGGCAGTAGTCTCGAACAGGGTCACCGCCTCACCCCAGTGATTGCCCTGCGCGCGTCCGACGGGAAAGTTGTGGAGGCTGGCGAGCCCGGCATAGTTGGTTGTCGAGACCAATCCGCGCCGGCCGATGTAACGGAAGTTGCCGGGGAACTGCGCCCAGAAGGCGGGCTCGAGCGCGATATCCTCGCGCACCGCGTTGATGCCGAGATCGGCGAGCAGCGCGATCACCTCGGCCACGTTGCCTTCGAGACTTGCCAGATCGTCCGCATGGACCGCAATCGATGTATGGTGCTCCCCGAACCCGGCGCGGCCCGCCGCGACCTCGTCCTTGGCGTATGTCAGCTCCTCACGCAGCGACAGCGCCTCATCCTCGGCCGAGCGCATGCGCCGCAGGGCAAGGTTCATCTGAACGAGCGCCGCGGCGCGCTCGACCATGGCAAAGCTTTGAGTGACCTGCAGCTCGAAGGGCAGGCGGTAAAGCTCGTCGAACATGCCGGGAAAGGTTGCGCCAGGGTAATCCTTAATCGACACCATCGCCACGAACCGGCGCGCGAGCGGGCCCGCGGGACCCAGCTCGACGCAATCCTGTCCGAAGCTCACCCGCCGCGCCGGGATGAAGTGCCCGAGATCGCCGAAGGGAAGCGCCACGGGCCTCAGGTCCGCGTTGAACAGGCAGGACAGGAACTCGAGCGGCTCGGAGCGCTTGCCGTCGGGCGTGTCGTAGATCGTCAGGACCTGCGGCTCATAGGCGCCCAACGAAGCGACAAGAGCGTCGCGAGCGCGGTCGAGCGCATGCTTTTCGGCGGCAATCTGGCTCGCATTGCGCCGCGACTTGCCGCTGACGAGACTGCGCATCCGGTCGGCGATGCCGATCCGTCCCTGCAGCGGACGGCGGATGATCGTGAGGAACAGCTCGTTCACATAGAGCTGTTTGCCGCCGAGCCGTTCCTGCCAGCGCGCATCGAGCCGGGCCGAGAAATCGTCAGCCGTCACCGGGCGCAGTGCCGCTTCTGCGCGGCGGCGTACGACATGATGATAGATCGCGAACCGCGACGAACCGAGGGTACGCAGCATCGCATCGCGCAGACCTGCCCGGTAGTTGAGTTCGGCGCTGTCGGCGGTCTCGAACAACAGGCCGCCCAAACGGATCGTCTGCATCAGCAGCCCGTCGCGGGTCTGGATGGTCACATCGTCGATGTGCCGGGCATAGGGCAAGTGCGCCCCTGCGGGCGTCTCGCGCACGGCCACCTTGGGATCCCGTGTCAGGGGCGGTAGGAATTGCATTTCCAGATCGCATGATTGCGCACGCGTGGGCAGTTCCGCACCCGCGTGATCCACAGGTCGAAGATGCGCGGTTCCTCGAGGCAGGCGAGCATCCCGATGCCGTGGATCACCAGCGCCGCCAGAAGCACCCACCAGGCGCGAAAGATCAGGAACAGCTCGACGCTCAGAACCGCGTTGATGACGAAGAAGGTGTAGGTGACACCGGCAAACATCTGCGGGCGCGTGAGCGCCACGAACAGCGTATCCCGGCGAAGCTCCTCGGACATTGCGACCCCCGGCAGAGTGAGCACTAAGTGTCTCTCACTGGCGAGAAATTGCAAGCAATTATGCCAGCCAGATGGTATTCGCCCGCTCAGGTTCTGCGCCGAGCCAGCATTCGCGCTGCCGCCCCTGAAGCGGGAGCAAGCCTGCGCCCATAGCGCAGTGCGGTGCCGACCGAGGACCACCGCAGCGCCTGTGCGATCGGCCCTGCATCTTCGCCATTTGCGAACAAGTCCTGCGTCAGCCCCACGCGCAGACTGTGAGTGCTGAGCGCATCGATGGCGTGTTCGAGCTCTTTGCCCATGAGACGCACGAGGCCGAGGTCGGCGGCGGCGAGCGCGCGTTTGCGGATGATATTGCGCACCGCAGCTGCCGTCAGCGACTGCTCACCGATGATGAAGGTTACACTGGCCTGCCTTGCGGGGATCGCAGCCATACGCTCGGGATCGACCGCTGCATTGTAGGCCAGGTCGCGGATGGTGAGCGCGCGGCGCGCCTCGCGGGCCTTGGTGCGGCGGATCCCGACGCGGCGGAACAACGGGCCTGACCGGATCGCGGCCGCCTCGCGCCAGGCAGCGATCCGCCGGATGGTTTCGGGGGAAACCCAGACACAGGCCCCCTGCCCTTCCTGATCGGTTTTCGAGCGCGCAATGCCGAGAAGCCCGCTGTCATCCTCCTGCACCTCCAGCGCCTCGACTGTGACCGCAAGCAGCTCCGAGACCCGAAGCCCTGCATCATAGCCCAGCGACAGGAGCGCCGCATCGCGCAAGCCTGGCGGATCGGACTCGCAAGCGGCAAGCAGCGCCTGAAGGGTAAACCCCTTAACCGGCGCATCACCGATCGGCTCGCCAAGCCTGAGGCCCGCAGCCTGCCGCTGCGCGCGGCCCTGTCGGCGGCGCACGCCGCGCAGGGCATCGCGCACTACCGGGCTCTTCGTCGGGTCCGACACGCCAAGCAAGCCATGGACCATGCCCATCGTTGCGAGTTTCCGCGCAATGGTAGCAGGCTTCTGACCGCTGCCCTCGAGGTGATCGATCCATGCCACAAGCCGCTCTGGTGTTGCTGGAACGCCTGGACTTGGACCAGCGACAACAAAACGCGCGTAGCAGTCAAGGTCGCAGGCCATCGCTCGCAGCGTGGCCGGGCTGCGGGCTTCGAGAGCCTTGGTGAACGCGAGTTCGGGGATCGCGAGGTCGCTCGCTGTGAGTGCGCCGAGCGCCATTACGAACCGGTCAAGCAACGCCTCCCCCCCTGCGCTACGTCGCTGCGGCAGGCGCGCATCGCCCGGCACGAGGACCGTTATGATCTCGCCGACGGGCGCGCCATGCGCAGCCGCGTTCCTCTCCGGGGCGGAAAGATCGGTTCTTGCGTGGGACCGCGACGGCATTCTTGCGGATTAGCAGCAGGAAACGGCCATGTCACTATATGTAAGTTTCCATTATCGATAGTGTGTTTTCAGCCCACCGTCCTATGGTATAGCTAAGTCCGTTTTGCTATTCTCTGCTGATATGACGTCATCCGCCCCCGCCCCGCTGCTGTTCCACCCGCTAAGGTCCGACGAAGACGCGTCCCATCACACGCTCCTGCACGCCCGCTCCAAGACCGCCTTCGCCTGGGGCCTGCTGCAGGGCCGGCTCGCGCATCTGGCGCCGGAGCCCGCGCAGGCCTTCAGCTGCGCGCTGGTCTGCCTCGCTCTCAATGACGCGCTCACCCAGTCCGGCTTTAGCGGTGCTGCCGACTGGCTCCCGACGTGGTTTTCGGGCCTGCGCCCGCCGCTTTGCGCAACCACCCATGTGGCAGCGCCCGCGGCTCCGCTCGCCGATGCCGTGCTCGGCATGCTCACACGCGCGCGCTGGGAGCCGTTGGCTCTCGCGGCCCGGCAAATTCAGGCCGCAGCCCGCTATGATCGCGGCATCGACAGCACTGAGGACACCGCCCGAGTTGCGGAGATCATTGCCGCTGCCGAGCGCCTTGCAAGCCTGGCACACGCGCGCGTCGAAGCCGACGACGAGGAGGACGTCTGGCCGTTGCCGGCACTTGGCCACCTTCACGATCTTGCCGCCACCACTCTCGAATTTGCGCCCCAAGCGCGCGAACGTGCGATGACCCTCGGTCCCGCCGGGCCTGTCGGGTTCGATCTTGCTGCCCCCCCTCCGTTACTGTGGGCGCTCGATCACTGGGCGAGCGGGCAAACCGCCCCGGCAGCGCCGGGGATGACCCCCCTCCCCCTTCCCGGCGCGGTTCGCGCCGAGGCGCTGCGGCCCTATCTCTGGCCGCGCGAGCGCGCCATTCTGGTCGCCCATGGGATGGCGCATGCGGTGTCGCGGCTTTCAGCGCTGCTCGACATGGCCCTCGCCGCGTCCCGCGCTTGCGAGCGTCAACTGCACGCTGCGCGCTCGACGTCGCGCGCGCCCGCGCTTTACCGTATTCTGCGAGGGTTCGGACCGCTCCGCCCCGTCCAGATCGAATCCATGCTTGGCGTGACCAAAGGCGGCGCGCGCGAAATTGTCTCTGCGCTATGCGATGCCGGCCTTGCCAAGGTCAGAACCGAAGCTGGCCGCAGAATGATCGAGGCAGTCGAGCGCCCCGCGATAACAGCGGAAAAAATGACCCGGTCCGAGCACGCTACGGAACGCTTGGCAGAAGGTGACGGCGCGCTCGCCGCCTTCGATGCGGCGCTGGCGGACATCGATCAGCTTCTCGAGCGGTTGAACCGCTCAAGCGTCGATAACTGAGGTGGTCGTCCCAGAATTCGCGCAAACAACGGATGGGCGAAGCGCTCCGCCAGGCGTGCGCGCAGCCGCTGCTGATCGCCGAGCACATCGTCCCACGGATCTGGCGCGGCAGGGTCAAAAAACACCGTGTCGTCAGCCATTCCGCATTGCTTGAGGTAGAACAGCGCGTCCTGCAGCCCGCGCAGCGCCGAGACAGGTGCAGCGCCGCTCGCGGCCAGTTCAGCGGCGTAGCCCTCGCGCAGCGTTCGCTGCAGCATGCCACGCCGCCGGCGCTGCTCCTCAACGGTGAATACTACCGGGTACGCACGCCAGGCGCTCGCAAGCCGTTCGCCGAGCACTGCGAGCTTTGCACCATCCTGATCAAGGTTCCGCAGGATCGGGGCGCAACGCGCCGCTACAAGATCGCGAAGAACAGAAGGTTCGTCCGAGCGCACGCGGCCGGTGCTGATCCGGACCGGCGCAGCGTCGAAGGCAAACATCTCGGCAAATTGCGCTGACGCCGCCCTCGTTCTTGTGTGCAGGCCGGCAAGCAGCACTGGGCGTGCTGAACTCAGATGGAAGCGATTGCCAATCAGCGCGTTCAGAAAGCGGTTTGAGCGCGGCACAATGGCATCAATGCCCTTGATCTGGTCATGACCAATGGCGGAGTTGGCAAGAAGCCGCGAGGGCATGAAATCCATGCGTTCCATCAGCGCGCGCGTTGCAAGGATACGCTCTTGTAGCTTAATCTTTGCGACCGCCGTGCGTCCCAAAAGATTGATTTCGCGCAACTTCGTCAGCACAAGCCGATGACGCTTGCACATCAGGCTCACACGCAAGATCCAGCGTCGTTCAATCCGCCATGGCTCACCGGCCTCCAGCCATTCAAGCCAGCATTGCGGGCAGCCATACGCCCGCAGCGCCGGCGGCAACAGGTGCAAGGTCCGACACTTCACAAAGGTCCGCTCGACCCGGGCCACCTTTGTGCCCGTTGCGAAAGACAGACGTTCTACGAGCAGCATACGCTGCGCAAGGCCGAGAGCCCCCCAAGCGGTCAGATCACGCATCGCCCATGGTTGGGGAATGCCGAGATGGGCAAACAGCTGCCGCAGTGTCGCGTCATGCCTGACTGAAAGGCGCTGCAGCCATGACCCAAAGCATTCTTCCGGCAGCGGCCGCACCCGATAAGCCAGCGGTTCGATCTCGTACCCGCTCATTGCGCACGATAGGGCGTAAACAGTCGCAACGCTTCACTGATATCATCATGCGTCACCATCGATCGGCGATGGCGGCGTGCAACCTTGCCCGACCAATGCAAAATGCGCTTGAAATTGCCCGTCACACCGCTGCTCTCACGCCATATTCGTTCAGCAAAGTCAGGTTCGGCCAAGTGCTCGGGCTCAGCCAGCTTCATCCCGCGCGCCAAGGCGCGGATGAGCCGCTGCGAGGGTTCGCCCGGCTGCCACAGCGGCAGTGACAGCATGATCGAGCGGAATGCCAGTTCGACATCGTCGGCAAAGATCTGGCGCGCGACATCGAGCCCCGCCACAACCATCGGCACATTGCCAGCGCTCATCAGAAACCGGAACGCATCGAGCGTATCGCGCCGGGCCACGCCGCTGGCAGTCAGGATGACATGCACATTGTCGATCGCCACCAGCCTCGTGCCCTGCGCCGCGAGCAGATCGACCACCTTGAGATCAGCGGTCCTGTGCGTACTGCTGCGGATCGGCCAGCCCTGCTTCCACAACAATGCGAGGTTGATCTTGAGCGAAGTCGGGCTTGAGGGAATAACCGTACGCAAAACAGGCTGATAGCGCGCCTCGGAGCCCCCTAATGGCTCTGGAAAGTCCACCATCAGACGCCGCTGTGCTTCGCGCAGGATCGACGTTTTGCCCATTCCCGACTGCCCGGTCAGCACGATGCACGTGGGGCGCTCCTCGGGATCATCATGCGCAACCCCCACGATTGTTTCGACCGCATTGCGCGCCTCATCGAAATCGATCCAGAAGGCCGACGCCGCTTTCGGGTACTCGCCGAATTGGCGGTCAATTGTCAGCGATTCTTGAGCCATGTGTCCTCACCGAGCTCGGCTGCGCACTTCCACTCAATGCGTTCAGGCTCGGGATGCGGTGCTTGGCGCAAGTCAGCAAGGGTCGTCCCCTCCCCTTCCCTGCGTTTGGCCTGCCTGCGGGCTTCGCTTGTGCGTCGCCGCGCCTGATGCACTTCCATATTGGCAGCAGCGATCGCACGCGCGGCAGCGGCGCGTCCGCCATCTGCCTGATAAGCCTTGCCAAGAGCCTTCACCCGCGCGCGCGACGCTTCCCATTCGGCTTCCCCGACGTCAGGATAGACTCCGATCACTGGCAACCGCACAAAGCCTGTATCAAGCTCAGCAAAAACATGCTGGATTGTCCGCTCGTCCCAGCTCACATCGATTTTCTGTCCGATGCGGTTGGCGAGCGCGGGATGCCAGTAGCGCCGGTGACGGATCTGCACTCCGCTGGCGTGCACCGTGAGGGTTTTGGACGGCAGAAACTGGCAGAACAGGGCATCGGAATCGATCGAAAGGGGCAGCAAGGGGCCATGCATTGCCGCCTCGCGTGCCCACACCTGCGCGGGGCACAGGCCGCCAAACGCCGTGTGCGGCGTCAGGTGATAGACCGCGATCTGGCACAGCAGCCAGCGCTCAAATTCCGGGAGGCTCATCGCAGCCGCCTCTTCAGCGTCGTAACCATCGCGCGCAGTCACATTTGACCCGGTCGCGCCAGGCAAGAGGCGCAGTTTTCCGACCATCGTCCCGATGAGCCGCTCGATATGCCCTCCCAGATGCGCCGCACCCGGCTTACGGACATCAGGATCGATCCCGTTGCGCATGCACGCCCTTCGAAACGCTTCAGAACGATGCGGCTTGGCCTGGTCCGCATGAAGCCGCCGGAACAACCCATGCATCGGATAGGCAACTTCGATGCCGAGATGTGCGAGTACAGGCTCTTTCGGCAGCAATGCGTTGGCCACCGCACGGCCGCAGCGAAAGATCGACGGGTCGCCGAAACTCACGTAATATCCTAGAATTGCGCGCGTCCAGATCTCGATCAGAAACGTCACCCATGGCCGCCCAAGCTGCTCGCGGCGTACGCTGTCGACTAGGATCACGTCCGCTTTCGTATGATCCATCTGGACGAGATCAAGAAAACCTTCGCTGCGATATTCGCCGGGATGCGGCTCGTGCGCGCTACGGGTCTTCGAACCCATGGTTGATTTCGCCCAGATCCTGCTGGGCACTTCGGAAAGCAGGCGCTCGATCGTCTTCTCGCTGGGGATCAGGCGCTCCGGAAATTCATAAGGGCCATTGTCGGCGCGTAGCAGGCCGCAAATCTGCCGCGCTGCCTCGGTACGCGATGGAGGCACCATGGTCAGCGCGATCTGATCGATCAGTTTATCAATGGCTTGCTTTACATCACGGTCAATCCGATGCGAGCCTGGAGACGGCCCTCTTGGCTGCGGAGCAAGAGAGTCGGCCACAGGATTGGCGCGGTAGCGTGCCGCGAGCGTCCTGATCTGTCGTTCTTTCAATCCGGTCGCGGCACAGACTGCAGCGACTTGGGTGGACGTCACTGGTCCGATCAAGGGGATGTGCTTGCGGAAATGTGGGAACAAAGCAAGACCAGCCTCAAGTGATTTGAGGCTCCGCTTGCGCACGGGAGGTGGGATCTGTTCCACCATTGCATCGCTCCGCCATAATTTGGCGATCCCGGATCCGTTGTAACATACTCTGTCCAGCGCGAACGACTGGAATCACTCGCGACGAAGTTAATTGCACAGAACATAGATCAAACTACTGATTTGGCGGTACATTCTAGCGATGCAATGATTTATATCCTTTGACATCAGCGAGACATACAGGCCTGCTGATCGCGCGCTCGAACGGCTCGATGCGCTGCTGCCGACCAGCGATCCAATGGGCACCCTCCTTGAATGGCTGGCGGAACTGCGAACTGAGGAAATCGACTTTCTTGAAGGCGGCAGCGAGATCATCCAGGTCAGTGGGTTCGCGGTCACACGTTTGGCGCCCCGGGGGGCGGCCTGGGCTGCGTCGCTTGCGGCCGCCATGCGCCCACACTTGTTTGGGCTGGGGTCGGCGCCAATGGCGCTTGCTGGGGTCATGCCGCGGGCCCTGTTCCGCGAACTCCACGAGGATCCCCTGCCCGTCCTATTACGTCGTGCGCTTCAGGCTGCTGCCGAGAGTGCAGCCTCAGACCTCCGTGCCATGCAAAGGGCTCACCTGCAGGCTGAGGGAGCACTTTCAGGCCTCTACGCCTCGTCGACGGCTCCCCTGGCTTGGCGTCTTGTAGCCGGCATCGGACCTCTTACCCGTGCGGAGCTTGCCAGAGGCCTTGAGGTGACCAAGCGAACCGCGTCACAATCAGTTGCGGCTATGGTGACTGCCGGCATGGCCAGTCTTCGAACTTCCGATGGCGCAATCGTCCGAACGGACACGTGAACGTGTCATGGACCCCGGAATACTTCCCGGTAACAAACGCCAATTCGATTTTGTGAGCTCGCTCTGCGGCGTAGCAGCTGCTCTACGAACTTTTTCGCCCTGCCCGGGTCAGCGAATGACAACTTACGTCGCTGTCCACGCGTTCCAATCCGGCCCCACGAGAATTCAACAATCGCAACACCGAACAGGTCTTGGCTCCGAGATATGGCATAGCGCCGTGCAACATTGAGATCGGGATTCTTGGCTTCGAGCCAAATGTGACACTCGTTCTGATCATGCTCTAACATACGGAGGAGTATGCGACAGCCGCCTGGAGCTAGGCCAATCGGAAGTTTGAATCACAGGTCTCTATGGTGATTCAAGGAATCGATCCTGAGGCTGTGACCGCCGCTCAGTTGCGGACGTCTGATTCTTATGGAATTTGCGCGTCTCTCGGGCGAGGTCATTCTCGAAGCGAGAGCGCGATCTTCCTTAATCTTGAATCAAATCAATAACAAATCCGCCGCAGGCGAAAACGTTAGGGGATTTAGATTCTAAGGTTAAGAGGTTACCTGCTCGCCATCAGCCTGCAAACTCCTGATTTCTCGCGAGTCGGGGTCGCTATGTCGAATCTGATAACACGATGTTCGGTTTCTGATAGCACGACCGCCAGATTCTAATAACACGTCATCTGATGCCCGATCACACGTTGGCCACCTCCCTGCCCTGTTGATAACTTTGAAAGCGCGGCTGTGAGCGTGAGGCCAGAGGATCAGTTAGCGTTCCGATTCACATATGATGCGCCGATCCCAAACTTTCTGATCCCCCATTTGCCCCTATGCTGAAACGAACGTGTTTTCGGAAATGTGGTATTTCCGGTCGAACGTGTTTTCAGGAATGGTTTTTGGAGGCATTTTCCATCGCCCAGCTTGAAGGCCGACCTGTCGGGTTTCTGGATCGCAGTGACCGAAGTGGAGCCTAAGGCGATCTGCCAGCTGGTTTGAGCGCTGCACAGTAGATCGCTGATTTCAGTCAAAGATGGACGGCAGAAGCACGGCCGTAGGGTCTATGCGGGTGCTCTTGGGCCTAGTCAGCGATTTCTTAGCAGGCGCCGAACGTAGACGCGTTCCTCTGATCGAGCGGGCTAACCGAAGTGATTCCCGAAAACACGTTGGCTAGCTGCCGTGCATGATGAGACTGTTCTTATTGTTACGATAGATCGCTATGCCTGCGGCAGAGCGTAATCAGGCCTGAAGCCGAGCGGCAGCTCTACCAGCGCGCCGGGCGCCGCTACCAAGTCCTGCAGAAGGTCGCGATCTTCAAAAGCCCGGAAGCGTATGCTTGTTGCGCTCGTGGTGCTTTTTCATGAAGCCGTAGAACCGTTTCGAGTAGTTCCTTGGCAACTCATGCGGATTGCTGTTCAAAAAGGAATCGAATTGCCGCATCAGCACATCGAGATCCCAACCAGGACATTCAGCACGGATGGCCTGATAGATTTCGGGGTCAAGAGTGTCCTGCGCCCCCCCTCCCCTTCGTCGTGACTGAGATTGGCTTGCATTGCTGTCCAATGCCGCTGATGCATCGGCTTGCTGTTCGGGGCGCAAGCTCGCGCTCGTTGTTGCAAGGAGCTTGCGCACGAGGGCAGGATCAACGAATTCCTGCGGAGGGCTGACCTTGGCTGCCTTTTCGAGGGTTGCGCGCTGAATGCGCTGGGCTCTGCTCTCCGTGGTGACAGAGCCACTGCCCTCGGTTTTTTCAGAAAGTTTTTCGAGATGGCGACGCATCACCATCTTTAGCTTTGGGCGCGGCGTCTCCGCTCCAATGACCTCCAGACTGATATCCGGTAGGTTGTTAGCTCGCGCCAATTCAAGAATCTTGTTCTTGAACGAGGGTAGGGAGCTTTCGCTGCCGCTTTTCTGATGAAGAGTTTCGAAGCCAATCGTGAAACCTTCTGGCCCATTGCCACCAGCGTGCTTGCGAGCTGCGCGGTAGAGCCATTTCCCAAGTCCGCTCGTTATCTCGAAATACAAAGGCGAAATCGCAAGGACATTTCGCTTGTCCATGACCCCGTCGAAGAACCATTTGGAAAGCGTGATTTCCATCCCAAGCGAACGCTGGGTTCGCTCATCAACGAGATGAGTATAGCTATCGATCCACGAAAATGTGGTCTCGCGGGATTTGGAGTTTGCTCGGATGTTCGTCTTGATCGTCGTGGCCTGAAGACGATCAAGCGCTGCGATCAGTCGCTCATAGGCGCGCCCGCTTACACCCCAGCAGATTCGCTTGAGAAGATCGCCAGGTTGAACACGAATGGTCGGCGACAGGTCGTTGTCACCCCGCTCGCGCAATTCGTTGAGGTGAGACGCCAGATAGATCATGATATCTGCATCCCAGATGGTCGCCATCCCATAGGCTGGGTTGGCTGATACATGGACGGTGACCGACTTGTCCGGACTGAGGTACTCAATGGGTTTCAGGCGCTTCTTCTTCGAAAGGCTGAAGAAAGGACGCTGCATGGTCTCCTGATAGTCCCGCAGCGAGATGTCGCTGAAATCAGGCAGCGTGAAGAACATCTCGAACTGCACCCGGCGACCGGAGGAGGACTGATCTTTCTCGCTCACGTTCTTCGCCTAGTAAATCTGCCGCTGTCCCACATGTGGGACAAGTGTGCTAAACATATGAAATAAAACGATAAAAGCCACATTTTCAGAGTGGTAAAGGCATGGCCATAGGTGGGTCCGAAACCCTCCTTCATGGGGCAGGCCTTTTTAGAATCTTCGCCTTCTCAATCAGAGGGCGCAATGCATCGAGGATTTCGTCAGCGCTCAAATCAGTGGGGTTGATCGTTATCGTGAGCCCTCGTGCACGATCCTTTTCGATGACACCAATGGACGATCCTGCGGCTTCGATTACGGCTTTCTGGGCACGGCCAGGCCTGCCCGAAACTGCCTTGAGCAGACGGACAACAACCTGAGGGCCAGAAATTGGCTCTTCGTCTCCGGATTGCCGGAAACTTTGCTCCGCAGCGATCTGCTTCGCTGCTTCCTCCATCCTAGGGCGCAGCGATGGGTTGCGTATGGCTGGAAGAAGCTTGTCACCGTACCGCACCTGAAGTTCCATTGGCGACGCAAATGCGCTTACGATTGTTTGCGGGATCTCTGTCAGGCCGATGTACCGGGCGAGCGTAGATTTCGAGATCTTTACGCGTTCAGCAAGCCGGGCCTGAAGGCCATCGTAATAAGTATCGACTGCTGCCTTGTAGTTCAAACCGCGCTCTAAATCTGAGATATCTTCCCTCTCGCGGTTCTCGATATCAGCAAGGCGGAACGCAGCTTCGTCATCGAGATCTTCGATAATCGCGACGAGCTCGATATCCGGGTAGTGATTGGCGTTGAGCCACGCGACGGCCCAGTGGCGCCTTGTGCCAATGATCAGTTCGTACTGCAGCTCACCTTGCTGTTTCCGGCGCACGACTACTGGGATGCGGTTCCCGTTTTCTGCTTGGATCGATTCAATCAGAGATCGCAAACGGGGTTCGGTGAGCTGTTCGTAATCACGGGCGTTTCCCGGCCAGATCGAACATTCTGCAGGTTTGAGCCGGATGGTCGGGCGCTTGACCATCCGCGCTGCTTCCGTGAAGCCTTCAAGCCGACGTGTTGTGAAATTGCGCGATGCGGTTGCCCCTGCAGCGTCCTTCGCTTCAGAGACGGAAGGCTGGTCAGGGGCAGGGGAGGCGAGGGCCTCGCCAATCAATGAACGACGGCTCACGCTGCAACACTCCCTGCCGTGTCAGATGACCGTCTCGAAATGCTCTTCGACGGCCACTGCTCATGTATTTCGTTCAGAACTTCTCCGAAGACTGCGTTGAGATTGTCCCGGCAACGCTGGTAAGTTGCGTGCGCAGCTGAAGGCTTGCTTTCATAGATCGACCGGAATGCTTGAGTGGCATTCTTGATTTCCTCAGAAGCTAGGATCGGCTGATTCAGCAGGAAATTGGCATATGTGGCCTTCATCATCTTCCACATGTCGGCTTCACCTGGCTTGCTGGGGGTGTAGGCCGAGCAGACGACGCGAATGAACCCGTAATCAACAGGCGTTCCGTGATCCTCGAGGATCTCGATATTCTCGGCGATGGTGTCCATGAAATGGATGGTTGAAAGATAGTCGAGCTGCCTTGCCGGAACCGGGATAAGCATACCTGTTGCGGCGGCCATCACATTGAGGCCCAGGAACCCCATAGCCGGCGGAGGATCGAGCAAGACGACGTCGAAGTCCTTGATGATGCTGTCGATGCCAATACGGAGACGCTGAAGTCCCTCGCGCACTGCTTGTCCGCCCTCCGTCAACGTTGCCGTGAGGTCCCACTCTGCATCCTGCAGGCCAAGGCTTGACGGCACTATTTTGATTGTAGGCCAAGCGGTTTCTCGGATTGCCTTCCTGAAATCATCGAATGTGCTGCGAGGCGACAGGAAGTTTCCTAAAGTCTCCTCTTCATCGATAAGTGCTTCGGGCTGGATGTCGAACATAGTTGTCGTTGACGCCTGCGGATCGCAGTCGATCACGAGAACGCTATATCCGTTCAGTGCGAGAAAATCGGCGAAATGCTTGGTAATCGTACTCTTGCCGACGCCGCCCTTGAAATTCTGCACGGCTACTACGACCGCATTCTCATGGGCTAGCTTGCCCGGATGAATGTTCAGCGCCTTGCGAATATGAGTAAGGTCTTCGAGCGTGTAATAGCGACGGCCATTGTTAAGCTGCTTCGGAGGCGCGAGACGTCCCTCCTTCTCTGCCTTGGCAAGCGCTTCAGGCGTTCTTCCGACCAATTCCGCTGCCGCCGTAGGCCCAAACGTGATATCCAGGACCTTGCGTTCATCAGGTTTGAACACCACAGCTTTGACCCGATCGCGCATCATTTCGCAGGATCTGGTCATATTTCGCAGTGTGTTCACGGTGTAGGACATGCGTCTGCCTTTCGATGAATCGCAGTTCTGCGACCCAGTTCGTGTTTTATGATCATTTTCGGCGGTAGAAGTCAAACCGATATCTTCGGGATGGTGCCGGTCCCGAATCCTCGTCGCTGCCGGGCACCCCTTGTCGCATAGCCCGTAGTGATCACGGGCTCATAAACCCGAGGCGAGAGGGAAGGGGGATGACCTGATGCGGTTCAGCATCAGGAGCAGACCGTGACCGACCTTTTTGAACAATCCAGCCAGAAGCTGGACGCAGCAATCACCGAAATCCAGCACGCCATCGCCACCGGAATGGCGAACAAGCAACGCCTGTTTGAGACGATGCGCCAGCTTTACGGGGAGGGCTCCGCAAACGGCGCATGGAGCCAGAGGGACGCCTTTGACCTGCTCGAGGCGGCATTGACGCGCCACATGGCCGGACTGCTGAACAAGCCTCAGATGCTGCACCAGATTTCGGAGATCAGTGCGCTTATCGAGGCACTGCCGACACATACGGTCAGAAGTGAAGACCAGATCAGGTACCAGCAATTCTCGACGCCCGCAGACCTCGCAGCGCTTTGCGTGATTTTGGCGCAACCGCTCGCAACCGATATCGTTCTTGAACCGAGCGCGGGACATGGCGCTCTCGTTGCAACTCTGCCCAATGTCAGCGCATTGCATCTCAACGAAATCGACCCGCGCAGGCGTGAGAAGTTGGCCCTGCTGTTTCCTCAGGCCACCACAACAGGGATCGATGGAGCCATGCTGGCCTCCCATCTCGACGCGGCAGTGCAGCCAAGCCTGATCCTGATGAACCCGCCGTTCTCGCGGTCAATCGGACGAGGAGCAGACCAATTCGCAGCGGTGCGTCACCTGCGCGCTGCCATAACGCGCCTCAGGCAGGGGGGACGGATCGTCGCGATCATGCCGGACTGGTTCACGACGAGCGCAAAGCTTGCGAAAATCTACGACGACACCTTCGCCTCTTGCACGGTCCGCACATCCATCCGGCTCGATAAATGCTATCACAAGCAGGGCACCAGCGTGGCCGTGCGCTTGTACGTGATCGACAAGATCCCGGGGCAGATCAGACCTCCAGTTTTGGCGCGGCAGACAGTTGCAGACGTCGCGTCTGCGGTTCCAATCATCAAACGCGTGACAGGCGAGCCCGACTGCGAGCCGCGCGCGGCGCCGCCGAAGGCAAAGCCGGGTGCGCTCTTCAAAGCCATGCGGGCAACGCCGATTACAAAGCCCGTCAAAGCGAGGGCAGCCCAAACCCCCAAGATCGAAGCACTGGCGTTCAGTACCTTGGACAAGCCGCGCGTGCTCGGTGAGCAAAGCGGGGTCTACATCCCGTACCGGCCAAGCCGGGTCGACATTGTTGGTGCACGCGAGCATCCGACGCCGCTCGTCGAGAGCGTGGCCATGGGTTCGATCCCGGCACCTATCCCGGATTATGTCCCGGCGCTGCAGGATCGGGTCTTGCAGGAAAGCCTGCTCTCCGAGGCCCAGATCGAAACTGTCATCTATGCCGGAAACGCGTGGCAGCAGTATCTGCCTGGCTTATTCGTTCCGGCTGAAGAGGGCGTTGGCCTGCAACTCGACGAGAATGGGCGCGCCTACCGCAAGGGCTATTTCCTCGGCGATGGCACGGGGGCAGGGAAGGGCAGGCAGATCGCCGCCTGCATCCTTGATGGCTGGCTTGCTGGACGCCGCAAGGCCATCTGGGTCTCGAAGAACGAAAGCCTGCTCGAAGACGCGCGCCGCGATTGGAGCGCTATCGGGGGCCTTGCGGCCGACATTCAGCCGCTTTCCAGCTGGAAGATCGATCAGGCGGTTCCGTTTCGTGAAGGGATCCTGTTCGTCACTTACCCGACCCTTCGCAGCCAGCGTCAGGACGCCACCCGCCTGAAGCAGCTGCTCGATTGGGCGGGCGAGGATTTCGACGGTGTCATCGCCTTCGATGAGAGCCACGAGATGGGCGGTGTGGCAGGAGGCGAGGGCGCCCGCGGCACGAAAAGCGGATCCTTGCAGGGCATCGCCGGCGTGCTGCTGCAAAACAATCTGCCCGATGCCCGGGTTCTCTACGCCTCTGCGACTGGGGCCTCGGAGGTCAACAACCTTGCCTATGCCGTGCGGCTTGGTCTGTGGGGACCTGGCACCGCGTTTGCCAACAGGGAAGATTTCATCAGCCAGATCAGGGCAGGGGGCATCGCTGCGATGGAACTCGTGTCGCGGGACCTCAAGGCACTTGGCCTCTATCAGGCGCGCGCACTCAGCTTTGCAGGCGTCGAATACGAGATCCTGAAACATGATCTGACCGCCGAACAGATCGCCGTCTACGACACTTATGCCGACGCTTGGGCTATCATCCATCAGAACCTTGAGGAGGCGCTGGAGTTGACCGGCGTCGTCGACGAAATCGATGGCGCAACGCTCAACAGCGGTGCGAAAGCCGCAGCACGAAGCCGGTTTGAAAGCACCAAGCAGCGGTTCTTCAATCAGCTGCTGCTGTCGATGAAGCTTCCCACGCTGATTGCTGCCATCAATCTTCATCTGGATCGCGACGAGGTAGTTGTGGTCCAACTGGTTTCGACCGCCGAAAGCATCCTTGATCGCCGTCTCGATAGCCTCTCGCCAGAAGAGCGCGCGGAGCTCGACCTTGACCTCAGTCCGCTCGACGCCGTGATCGAGTACCTTGAGCGCGCCTTCCCCACGCAACAGATGCAAGTATTCGTCGATGATACCGGCACCCAGCGCTCGGCACCGATGTTCGACGAGGAAGGCCGTCCAGTCCATAACCAGACTGCGATCGCCCGCCGCAGCGAGATGATCGAGCATCTGTGCGCCATGCCGCCGATCAAGCCGGCGCTGGACGGGATCATCGAGCACTACGGACCGGAGAGGGTCGCCGAGGTGACCGGGCGCAGCAAGCGGCTCATAACCCAAAGCGACGGCCAGCAACGGCTCGAGACCCGCTCGCCGCGGACGAACCAGTCCGAGACCGACCAGTTCATGGATGGCAGGAAGCCGATCCTTGTCTTCAGCGACGCGGGCGGCACAGGGCGGTCCTACCACGCCAGCCTTGACGCAGCTTGCCAGAAGCGGCGCATCCATTTCCTGCTTGAGCCGGGGTGGCGCGCCGACCGCGCCATCCAGGGGCTGGGCCGAACGCACCGGACCCATCAGGCCAACACACCGCTGTTCCGGCCTGTGACCACCAACTGCAAAGGGGAACTGCGGTTCACCAGCACCATTGCGCGCAGGCTCGACAGCCTGGGGGCGCTGACGCGGGGCCAACGCCAGACGGGCGGGCAGAACCTGTTTGACCCTGCCGACAATCTCGAAAGCGAATATGCCAAGGCGGCTCTCTCGACCTGGTTTGCCTTGCTGGCGGACGGCAAGCTCAAGAGCGCAACGCTGATCGATTTCCAGCGCCGTAGCGGGCTCAAGATTGTCTCCGACGATGGCGTGCTCGAAGAGGACCTTCCGCCGATCCAGCGCTGGCTCAATCGCATCCTCGCGCTGCCGATCGGGATGCAGAATGCGATCTTCGAGGAGTTTCTGGGGTTGGTCGAAGCGCGGGTGTCAGCAGCGCGCGAGGCCGGATCGCTCGATGTTGGCGTCGAAACCCTTCGGGTTGAACAGGCCGAGGTTGTCGAAGACATCGTCCTGCGGACCGACGGGCGAACCGGCGCCACGTCACACTTGCTGCAGCTGGCTCTCAAGACGAGAGCACGGCCGATCTCCCTTGAGCGTGTCCTCGAGCGCTGCGACTACGCTGACGGCTGCATTCTGCTCCACAATACCAAGAGCGGGAAAGCAGCCCTGGCCGAACCTTCGCGGCACTTCATGACCGAACAGGGCGAACTCATCAGGCGGGTTATCCTCCACCGTCCGCTCCGGCGCGAATACCACCACTTCGATGACCTCGCGGAATCGGCTTGGGAGGAAGCACCCCGCCGGACCTTCGAGAAGCTGTGGCAAAGCGAGGTTGCGGAGCTTGCCGAACGGCTCACCACAGAGACCGTGTACCTTGCGACCGGACTTCTCCTGCCGATCTGGTCGAGCCTGCCTATCGACTATCTGGAGGTCAGGCGGATTGTGGACGAAGAGGGAAGAAGCTGGCTCGGTCGCATGGTCCACGAACTCGATGTGGCGAAGCTGCTCGAGAAGTTCGACATTGCGTCAACCGTTGAACTGAGCCCGGATACGATCATCAAGGCGCTCAGCGAAAGCCGGATCATCACGATCAAGCAGCCGTTTGAGGCGACCCTCAAAGGCTCCCGCGTGGCAAGCGAGCAGCGCTACGAAATCGTCGGTGCGCCTGTCGATCAGCTGCCCTGGCTGAAGAGCATCGGCTGCTTCACCGAGATCATTTCCTACCGGACACGGGTATTCATTCCGAAAGCAACCGCTTCATCGGTGATCAGCGCCCTGCTTCGCGTGTGAGATATGAAGTGAAAAGCTGGTACCCCGATGACAGAGGTGTAACCTCCGGGGTTACGCCTCTGTTGACTCTTTGTGTAACTTGTGGGATTACACCTTCATGGAAATCGGAAGCATCCGCCACAAGGCGCTTCGCAGATTTGCTGAGACCGGAAAGCCGGCAGGACTGATGGAGACTGACCGGCTCCGTCGCATGCTGGCGTTTATTGCCTCGGCAGAGAGCCTGGATGAGCTGGCGGTGCCGCCGAATTTCGGGTTTCATCCCCTCACTGGCGACAGGGAGGGATACTTTGCCATGACGGTAACCCGAAACTGGCGGCTGACATTCACAATGATCGACGAACTCACCGTCGCTGATCTCGATCTGGAGGACTATCACTGATGGCTATCAAGCTCCATGACAGCTTCGCGATCCATCCAGGCCCTTGGTTGCTCGAAGAGATCGTGAAGCCTTACAACATGAATGTGTCGAGCACCGCAGATCATCTCAAGGTTACTCGGCCTGCGTTGAGCCGCTTGCTGAATGGCAGGGCTGCGCTGACCCCGGAGATGGCGATCCGATTCGAGAAGGCATTTGGTGTTTCTGCCGCCACCATGCTGCGGATGCAGTCCGCCTATGATCTTGCGCAAGCCAAAGGCGGATCGGAGACGATTTCTATCGAGCGCGTGCGCGAGCCTGCATAGCAGGACTCTATTGGGTCGCCGATGACCCAAGTCACGTTGGAACTCCCTCCATCGGATGTCCCGCCTGACTGACAATGCGCGTACTGGCCAAGAGGTTATCGTTTCGGACCGACATGGGCCAATTCTGTCCCGCTAGATCGCAGGGTCCCAATCCTTCGGCCCGGTCAAAGGCAAAGTCACCTTTGTTTCCCGTTCTTTCTACCTGGCCAATCAAGGCCATGGAGAAAGATGATGACCTATTTTCACTTCGACCCCGCCATGCAGAACCGCGTTGTGTGGAATGCCGGCAGAACCGTCGGCACCAAGCGGCCGCTCACTCAGAAGCAGATTTGGGCGATCCGGTTCTTCCTTGATCGCGAGGAGCGGCTCCGCGACCGTGCGCTGTTCGACCTGGCGATCGACAGCAAACTGCGGGGCTGCGATCTGGTGAAGCTCAAAATCGGCGACCTCGTAGCCGGATCAGAGGTCCGCGACCGCGCCATGATTATTCAGCGGAAGACCGGTCGTCCCGTGCAATTCGAAATCACCGCGGACGCCCGCACGAGCCTGGCGACATGGCTGCTGCGACGTGGCGGCACCATCGATGATTTCGTGTTCCCAAGCAGGATCCATTCCGGTCAACCGATGAGCACGCGGCAGTATGCCCGGCTCGTCGATGAATGGGTCACCGCAGTCGGGTTGCGGCGTGAAGACTACGGCACGCATTCCATGCGGCGCACCAAAGCGGCCATGATCTACCGGACAACGGGAAATCTGCGTGCGGTCCAGATTCTCCTGGGACATTCCAAGATCGAGAACACGGTCCGCTATCTCGGTGTCGACGTGGAGGATGCACTTGTCCTCGCTGAGCGCATCGAAATCTGATCATCACGGCGGCCGTCGGGTAAACTCCGATGGCCGCTTTTGGTGAAAAGCTGAGATCGCCGAACCGGCAACAAGTGGATGGAATCCTGACTGTCAGCTTTTCGCAAAATGACTTCAAGCCGAAGCGCCGGCCATCATCAGGTGTTTGAGCCGCCTACCCATTGTATGCTAAGGCAAAGCTATTGATAGAGGGTCAATCGTGAAATTTCGTAAAGCTCGGTAGCCGAGCGCCTTCGACGCGTTGCTTTAAAAGGACACTCTCATGCCCCTGCTACTATGCCCTAACGACAACAGCTCGATGCAGACTGTTGACCGCAACGGTGTGCAATTCGACATGTGCCCGACTTGCCGCGGCGTTTGGCTCGATAGAGGGGAGCTGGAAAAGCTTATGGCCGGAGCGCAGGACGACGCGTCGCCCCCACCCAGCCAAAACCGCGCACCTCCGCCACAGCAACCCTATTATGGAGACCATGGCGAGCGCGGGGAACGTGGCGAGCGTGGAGAATATGGGGAACGCGGCGAGTATGGCGATCGCAGCGGCTACCGGAAGAAGCGAAGTTCGATCTTCGACATTTTTGACTGATCGTCGAAAGCGGGCCTGCGCACTGCGAGCAACTCGATTGGCCCGGATGCAGCTGCGCGTCAGCATGCTGCTCGCTGTCGCAATGACAGTGTCAGCTTTCGGGAAGCGATAAGCTTCGGCTTCATTACCGAAACCGAGTGTAAAACGGTTATGAACGCAGGACCAAAATGGCCTTGTTGATCGTCAATAAAGAAAGCAGCGAGACTGCCGTCCATGTTAGAAATGGTGAGCCATTGCTGCCCACTCCAATCACCAAAAGGAGCGGACCCACCATCAGGTAGTAACGCTCACGGAGTACGCGTAGGCGACCCTTCAACGTGCTGTTATCCATGACGAACAAATAGCGCGTTCGCAGATGTCCGCAAAGGGGGCGGTAGATGAACGGCGCTTTTGGCAAAAACCTGCTGAAGCTGTCTGTCAAGTTTGAGGATCGCGGTGGGTGGCCGGGCATGGCCGCAGCTGGGTGGAAAGGCGAGAATCTGCTTTGCCCGCCCTGACCTTGTCGAACGCCTCGCGCTTCGTGGACCGCGGCATCGCCCAATCGGCAGGCCTCCTATCCACATCGAGCTTGGGCGTATTTCTAGACGAGCTATAGCCAGCCCAACTTCCTAAAGCGTAGGAAAAGCATCAGACATATGAACGCGATAGTCCCGAGCACGGCGAAATAAGCATATTTCATGCGCAATTCGGGCATGTTCTCGAAGTTCATCCCATAAATTCCAGCGATCGCAGTCGGCACGGCGAGGATCGCCGCCCAAGCGGCCAGCTTGCGGGTAATCTCGCCCTGGCGCTGGGCTACGATCAAGGCGCTTGTCTCCATCACCGAATTCAGCATTTCGCGGTGCAGCGCCGCCAGCGATGAAACACGCCGGACGTGGTCGAGCACGTCGCGGAAATAGGGGCGCACTTCGGGGTCGATATTGGGCAAATCGAGGCTCGCCAGCTTAGCGCAGACCTCTTCCATGGGAATCAGCATTCGCTGCAGCAGCAACAGGTCGCGCCGCAGGTTGAAGAGTTCGCGCATCTCGGCGCGGGTCAGCGCGGAATCGAGCGCACTCTGTTCGAGCCGCTGGACAATCTCGCCCGCGGCATCGATGACCGGAAAGTAGTTGTCGGCAATCATGTCGAGCAGAGCATGAAGCACATAGTCCACTCCGTGCGCCAGCAGCGCGGGCCGTGTCTCGAGCTTCTCTCGGAGCGCCGAATGGCCCTGGTCGGAACCGTGCCGGACGGTGACGATATGGTTGCGCCCGACGAACAAGGCGGTCTCACCGTAGCTGATATGTCCGGCCTCCATCTTGGCGGTGCGCGCAACGACGAAGAGCTGGTCTCCATAGATTTCCAGCTTGGGAAGCTGATGCGCGTGCAGCGCGTCCTCGACCGCAAGCGGATGGAGGCCGAAGCGCTTGGCACAGGCAGACATTTCTTCAGAGGTAGGATCGAGCAGACCGACCCACGCGAACGCATCGGGAGGTTGTTGGTCACGGGCGTCCACTTTGCCCTGCGCGAGCGGTTCGCCCACGACCCGTCCCTCGCGATAGTCGCGTGCTGCAATGATTGCCATCAACGCCCCTTTCGTCCGATCAACAGCCCCTTGGTTCCTCCACCTTCGAAGGTGAAGTCTAAATCTCTCCACTTCCTGC
>VFQM010000661.1_pt1 | contig 36094 bp, 36 predicted proteins | sample 3512391 | NCBI WGS metagenome assembly VFQM01 (sample SAMN10412369, study PRJNA504923) | tailings metagenome | isolation source: Replicate 1 from Balatoc abandoned mine | place: Philippines
CATGACCGACTTCAAGGATCGCGAACGCGCCGAGGAAGCCAAGTTCGCGCTCGACGGCGAAACCGCCTTCCGCATCGCCGCGCGCCGCAACCGCCTGCTGGGCGAATGGGCCGCCGGGCTGATGCGGCTCACCCCCGAAGAGACCGACGCCTATCGCAAGGCGGTGGTGCAGGCCGATTTCGAGGAAGCGGGCGACGAGGACGTGATCCGCAAGCTGCTCGGCGATCTCACCGCCGCGGGCACCGACATCAGCGAGGCAGACATCCGCGCGAAGCTCGACGACATGACGGTCGAAGCGCGCCGCCAGCTGCTCGGCGAGGTTTAAGCCATGCCGATGAGCGCGGGCGAAATCGAATCCGCGATCCTCACCGCCCTGCCCGGTGCCAGCGTCGAGCTGACCGATCTTGCAGGCGACGATGATCACTGGGCCGCGCGGGTCACCGCCCCGCAATTCGCTGGCCTCACCCGCGTCGCCCAGCACAAGCTGGTCTACGAGGCGCTCGGCGGGCGGATGGGGGGCGTGCTGCACGCCTTGCAAGTCACCACCGTGGTTCCCAAGTAGAGACGCAACAATCAACACCTGCCAGGGGCGCAACATCCATGTCCGACGTCAACGCGCGCATTTCCGATCTCGTCACCAGCAACGATGTGGTGCTATTCATGAAGGGCACGCCGCTGTTCCCGCAATGCGGCTTTTCGAGCCGCGCGATCGCGATCCTCGACCATTGCGGCGTCGCCTATGAAAGCGTCGACGTGCTGCAGGACATGGAAATCCGGCAGGGCATCAAAAGCTTCTCCGAATGGCCGACAATCCCGCAGCTTTACGTCAAGGGCGAGTTCGTCGGCGGCAGCGACATCATGATGGAGATGTTCGAGGCGGGCGAACTGCAGCAGCTGCTCGACGAGAGCGGCGTCAAGACTGCTTGATTTGAATTTTGCTTTCCGAACCCGCCTCCGCGGGTTCGGTCCTCGCTAGACGCGCAGCAAGCTGCGCCCGCTGCGGGCGGGTGTTCTGGTCGGCCTACCGCTTCGCTACTTGAGGCCGGTCGGCCTTGCGGTCCCTGCGCGACCGTTACCCGCACTCCCCTCTATCGTGGCGATGCATCGGCCCGAAGGGCCGCAAGGCCGACCGGCCGCCCGCAGGCGCCCGGACCCCGGGCTTGACCCGGGGGGAGGAACAGCGCCGAGGACGCACCCGCGGAGGCGGGTGCGGAAAACAAAAAACGCCCCGCAGGACCAGTGCGGGGCGTTTTTCATTTTCGCGGGAGGCGCAACCCGGAGACCAGGAAGGATCGCGCCTCGCGTCGAAGACCATTGGGACCGCAACTTTCTATGCACGGCGTGTGCCAAACTCGCGAAAGCATGGAAATCAGGGGTTTTTGACGCGTTCGATCACCCTCCCACGGACCCTGTTGTAAAGCCTGCCGACACGCCCGCTCCCGGGTCCGCACGGCGCCCCCTCTCCAAAGCGGCAGCCACGCGCCTTGCCCCTTGGCAAGCGCCTGCCCGGCGGCCATCCTTTGCCGCGATGACCATCGATTCCGCCACCCCCGGCATCCCCGCCGCCACCATCATCATCTTCCGCAACCCGCCCGGCGGCGTCGGCGCGCCGGAAGTGCTGATGACGGTGCGCTCGCGCAACATGACCTTCGCCGGCGGCATGGCGGTGTTCCCGGGCGGGCGGGTCGATCCTGCCGACCATGCGCTGGCCGAGGCGGTCGCCGCCGATCACGGCCTCGCCCCCGACGAGGCCGCCCACCAGATCGCCGCAGTGCGCGAGACGCTGGAGGAAACCGGCCTTGCGCTCGGCCTTGCGGGCGACATCACTGCCGAAACCGCTGCCGCCGCGCGGGCGATGCTGGCGCAAAGCGGCGCGCTCGCCCCGGTGCTGGGCGCCTTCGGCTGGCGGCTCGACCTGGCCCAGATCACGCCCTTTGCGCGCTGGTTTCCCAAGAACGAGAACATCGCCCGGGTCTACGACACGCGCTTCTACCTCGCCGACCTCGGCACCGGAGCGGTCGACGTGTCGATCGACCATGCCGAGAACACCCACCTGTTCTGGACCACGGCGCAAGGCGCGCTCGATGCGGCCGAGCGGGGTGAGATCAAGCTGATCTTCCCGACCCGCCGCAACCTCGAACGCCTCGCCCTGTTCGCCAGCTATGCCGAAGCCCGCGCACAGGCCGAAGCGATTCCCGTGAAGACGATCATGCCGCAGGTGGTCGAGCAGGACGGCAAGCCGTGGCTGACGATCCTCGCCGATGCGGGCTACCCCGTCACCGCCGAACTGCTCGAAACGGTCGCGCGCGGCTGAGGCGCCGGGAGACCCCGCAAGGCGCGGCGCATATCGTGTCGGCGCAATGACTTGACGGGCGCATCCAGCCGGCCGAAATGGCCGCGTTGGCGCTGTTCCCGGCCCCGGAGCACGCGGGCTACTGCACCGGGCACAACTCTTGGATGGATGCCGGATGGAATTGAACCTGCCTGTCACCGCGGTGCTCGCCGCCGAGTGCCTGCTCGGCGAAGGCGTGCTGTGGGATGCGGAGCGCAGCCTTGTGTGGTTCGTCGACATCAAGCGCCGCCGTCTGTGGCAGTTCGATCCGGCAAACGGGGACGGCGGCTTTGCCGAGGCGCCCGAGCAGATCGGCTGGGCGATCCCCACCGAAGAGGGCCCGCTGCTGTGCGGCCTCAGGGACGGGCTTTACACTTTCGCGCCCGAAAGCGGGGTGTTCGCGAAGCTTTGCGCCATCCCCGGAGAGCCCGCCAGCAACCGCCTCAACGACGCCTGCACCGACCCGTGGGGGCGCGTGTGGTTCGGTTCGATGGACGATGGCGAGGCGGGCCCCTCGGGCCGGTTCTACGTGTTCGACCGCGGCGAGGTCCGCCCCGCCGGTCCGAGCGGCATTGCGATCACCAACGGCCCGGCGGTCAGCGCCGCGGGCGACCGCATCTATTTCACCGATACGGCCGGCAAAAAGACCTATGTCGCCGATCTCTCGGCAGCGGGCGTGGGCGAGGCGCGGCTGTTCGTCGACACCGCAGCGGTGCTCGGGCACGCCTTCCCCGACGGGCCCGTGGTCGATGCCGAGGACCATGTCTGGATGGGCATGTATCTCGGCGCCTGCGTCGCCCGCTTCTCGCCCGATGGCGCGCTGGTCGCCACCGTGCCGATCCCGGCGCGCGACATTACCAAGCTGGCGTTCGGGGGAGCGGACCTCGGGACCGCCTATGTCACCTCGGCGACCAAGAACATGTCCGCACAGCACATGGCCGACATGCCGCTGGCCGGCAGCCTGTTCGCCTTTCCCGCGCCGGTCGCCGGCTTCGCGCAGGCCCGCGCGAAGCTCGGCTGACAGGCGGCCTTGTCGCGCACTCAGGGGCCGGCTGGCACCGCGCCGGACAGTCCCGCGACCGCCTCCGCGAAAGGCCCCTGATCGACCATGATCGCGCCCGCGCGCGGGCGGTCGAGATCGAGGATCACCCCGAAGGCGAGCGCGATGAGGGCATACAGCGTCAGCGCCGCGACCCGGTGGCGCGCGCGCGAACCGGCCAGTGCATAGCCGAGCATCGCCGCAGAGATCGTTGCATAGGCCGCCAGCAGCCACAGCACCCGCGGCGGCAGGTGCGCGCGGGTCAGGGCCGTTCGCCGGACCGCGGTATCCTCGAGCGTGTCATAAGCCCCCGCCAGCGCCACGGCGAGCGGGCCGGGCGGGCCTTCTCGCAGCGCGGCGCGGACATGGGCGGCGACAGGCGCACGCAACTCGGTCGCCTTGCGCGCAGCCGCGAGGCGCTCGGGCCCGTCGGCCAGTTCCGCCGCCGCCAGCCGGGCCGCGGCATAGACTGCCAGATCGGCCTTCAGCGCCTGCGCGCGCGCGGGCGGCAGTCCCTCTGCCAGCACGTCGAGATAGCCGACCGCACTGGTTTCCGCGAGCATCAGATCCCGGCGGTCCTCGAGCCGGGCGAGCGCCATCGAGAAGGAGAAGCCCATCAGCAGCGCCAGCAGGCCGAGCACGCCCGAAAGGACGAAACCCTCCTCGCTGCTGACCGCCTCGCCTGCCCCTTCCGGACCTGTCAGTCGCCGGTGCAACCGCATCCCGGCCTCGTGCGCGCCGATCATCGCCGCAGCCAGCAGCGGCACTATGACGATAAGCGGCCATGTCCAAAAACCGTCCAGCATGTCCCCCCCGATGGCTGGTGCACCGGTAAGACCGGATGCGCGGCGAGGGTTACCAGAACCGGTCCGGCCTTGTCACTGCCAGGACGGCTGATCCCCGTGCCCCGGAACGAAACGGCGGGCCGAGAAGCTGAATGGAACATCGGCGCTTCCGCCGTAGAGTTCATGGTGCGGCGCGGCCTCGGCGAAGGCGGCGGCGAGGCAGAAGAGGTTGGTATCGGCTTCGTCCATGCCATCGAGCGGCAGCGCGGCGAGATGGGCAAGCACTGCGGGAAGGCGCGGCAGCATGGCATCGTAGAAGGCGGCGAAATCGGCCGCACCGGCGCTCCAGCGGATTTCGCTGCGCTGGTTTTCGGTGCTGCGCGCCCACTGCGCCGCGGCGCCCGCAAGGTCTTCGAAGCCGGACGGCAGGATCGGGGTGTCGGTCATCATCGGTCCCTTCATTCCGCCAGCTGGCGATCGAAGTTGCGGGCGGCATGGCGGATCAGGAATTCCTGATCCATCAGCAGCATATCGTCGATCGCGCCCGATCGGATGCCGGTGAAGGTGTCCTCCATCGTCCCCGTATCCTCCAGCCAGGCGTTGCGGTGCAGCGCGTTGATGTGGATCTGCGCGACACGCTCGGCGGCGTTTCTGGCCGGGCGGAAGTAGTTGATCCCCTCCCAAAGCGTTCGCCCATGATCGAGCGGCCAGAACTGGTGGGTGAAGAAGGCGATCCCCGGATAGCCGCAGCCCGCGGCGAGATGGATCAGGAAGTTGGGGAAGATGTTGGGCAGCTCGAACTGGAAGTCGGGCCGGCGGGTCGGGTTGATGCCGGGCGGCAGCAGGTCCGGGCGCGGCCCGTGTTCGGCATCGGCATGCAGCACGCCCGCGAACTGCCCGGTCGAATCCGCTGCATCCATGCCGCCGCCGAAGATCGTCGAGGAAGCATGGGGGCCGATCAGCTTGAATTCGCTGTGCTCGATCCCTCGGAACCCCGGCAGCGAACCGGCGTGGATGGTGGGCACGTGATAGCCTTCGGAAAAAGCATAGAGCGCGACCTTCCAGTTGCATTCGAGCACGGTCGAATAGCGGAACGCCTGGGTCGCCTCGTGATAGGGGTAGCCGGCAAACAGCCGCCCGAAATCGCCGAGGAATTCAGCCAGCGTCTGGGCCGGTTCGGGATCGAGGTTGATGAAGACGAAGCCTTCCCACACGTCGCAGGCGATTTCGCGCAGGCCGAGGCACGCCTTGTCGAGCTTGCCGAAGCCTTCCTCCATCGGGACGGAACGCAAGGGGCCGTCGGTGGAGAACACCCAGCCGTGGAAGCGGCATGCCAGGACATTGGCCCGCGTCTTGCCGAAGGTCTCGAAATCACTGGTCGGCACGACCTTGTTGCCGCGGTGGGTGCAGACATTGTGGAAGGCGCGCACCTTGCCGTCCTTGCCGCGCACGATCAGCACGCTGGTTTCGGCAACCGGCATCTCCTTGACCTTGTAGTCGCCCTTCTCCGGGATTTCCCAGTCGGTCGCGACCTTGAGCCAGGTGCGCTTGAACAGCTTCTCGCGCTCAAGCTCGTAGACCTCGGGATCGCGGATCGGGCCCACCGACACGGGATCGACCCCCAGTTCCTCGCGGATCTGCTGGGTGGTGCGGCCGAGATGGCGGAAGGCTTCGGCTTCGGGCCGCATGGCCGCATCTGCGGTAAGGCTGTTCATCATGTCCTCCGTTGCGTTCAGGCGTCGGCGAGGTCGGCGGGCTTGGGGTGCCAGCCTTCGGGATAGTGCGAGATCACGTCGGCCTTGAGTTCGAGCCGGGCAAATCGCCATGCCCCGCCCTCACTCGCGCCCTCACGCACGGCTGCGGCTTCGTAGCGCCCACCGATCCAGTAGGCCCGGCCGCTTGCCGCTGTGGCGATCTCCCACAGGTAGAATTCCACGTCCGCCGCCGCATGCCCGGGGGCGAGCGTGACGCGGGGCGAGACAAGATAGTGGAGCGTCCAGCGAAAGCCTTCCGTGGCATTGCCGGCCACGCCCGAGGCGATGGCGTCGCGCCCTTCGAGGGTTCCGTACTGGTCGATCACGAAGGTCGCGTCCACGGTGAACAAGGCGCGCAGCGCCTCTGCCGAGGGGCCGCCATCAAAGGCGCGGCCGAGGTCGGTGATCAGGTCATCGATCGCCCGCAGCGCCTCCAGCCGGGAAATGCGCTCAGCAAGATCGAGGGTCATGGGCACTCTTCCAGCAAGGCTTGCGGGAAGGCGCGCCGCGCCTTCCCGCATGGTCGGATCAGAAGGCGTAGCGGGCGCTCAGGAACCATTCGCGCGGGCGGCCGAACACGCCTTCGGTGATGCCCCCGAAGGAGTCGGCATAGCCCGAATCGAGGTAGACCTCCTTGGTCAGGTTCCGCACACCGAGCGTGACGGCGATGTTCTCGCTCGGATCGGTCACGATGATCGAAGCATGGACGAGGTGGTAGCCATCCTGCACCAGCAGCGGGGTGTTGACCGCATCGTTGAACACCCGCGACCGGTAGGACCAGTCGACGCGCGGCGTGATCTTGCCGAGACCATCGATCTCGAAAGCGTAAGATGCGCTGCCGCTCAGCGTCCATTCGGGCGCGTTCTGGAGCTGCGAGTTCTTATTCACCCCGGCGTTGAAGGCGCGGATATCGACGTCGCGGTATTCGGCATCGAGGTAGCCGATCCCGCCTTCGAGCATCAGCCCGCCCCCGGGGCGCGCCTGCGCTTCGAGTTCGAAGCCCCGGATTCGGGCGCTCGCCGCGTTCTGGATGATCGGCGCAAAGCCCAGCGTCGGATCGTTCACGGTGATCTGGAGATCGCTGTAATCGTTCTGGAACACCGCACCGTTGAGCCGCAGCGCCCGGCCGAACAGGTCAGACTTGAAGCCCACTTCGTAGGTGGTGCTGAATTCCGGCCGGAACGAAGGGATGAAGGCAAAGGGCGGGAAGACGCGCTGAGTGAAGCCCCCGCCCTTGAAGCCTTCCGAGTAGGAGGCATAGGCGAGGAATTCGGGGCTGAACCGGTAGGACAGGCTCGCCATCGGCGTCCAGGCACTGTCCTTGATGGTCGCGCGCTGGCCGAGCGGGCCCATCAGCGGATCGCCGTCCTGCAGGCCCGAACCATCTGGGTTGAACGGGGCCCCGGTCAGGAAGCCCGCCTCGACCACGAACTGGTTCTCGTTGCTGAAGGTCTTCTTGTCCTCGGTCCAGCGGATGCCGGCGGTGAGGCTGAGGTTCTCGACGATCTCGTAGGTCGCCTGCCCGAAGAAGGCGAGGCTTTCGCCCTCCAGCGCCGCGCCGCTCAGGAACACCGCGTCGAGGATGTTGACGAGGTCTTCGTGATTGCCGGATTCGTCGGAATAATAGGCCCCCACGACCCAGTTCAGCCGGTTGTCGAGGCCATCGCCGACCAACTGGATTTCCTGCGAGAATTGTTCCTGCTGCCAATCATTGTTGGTCTGCACGATCGAGGCGGGGCTGTGATCGGAATCGCGCGTCCAGAAGCCCGTCACCTCACGGTAGGCGGTGATCGACTTGAACGAGACGTTCTCGGCCAGCTGCCATTCGACAACCGCAGATGCACCCCAGATGTTGATGTCCGAGGCCGACCGGTAAGGCTGCGGGTTGCCGTTGGTGAAGACGTCCGAAATCGCCGTGAAAGTCCCGCCATGACGATAGGGACCGACCACCCACTGGCTGTTGAAGCACGCCTGGTTGGTGAGCCGCGCCGGATTGTTCGGGTTGGAACAGATCGCCGGAGCGGACGAGAAGCCGGCATTCCATGCCGCTGCGGCCGGGGCATTCTCGTCGATCGCGATGGCGACGTTGGGCGCGGAGTTCTCGCGGCTGCGCGACCCGTCGACGGCAAGATCGATGGTAACGTTGCTGCTCGGCTCCAGCCGCAGTGCAAAGCGGCCGGCGAGCTGGTCCGTATCGCCGAGGTCAGGTGCCTGCGGGATCACGCCTTTCACGTAGCCATCGCGCTTGTGGTAGAAGCCGGCGATGCTCGAATAGATACCCTCGGCGATCGGCAGGTCGATGTTGCCGCGCAGCTGGAACCGGCCGAAGCGGCCCGTGGTCGCCTCGAGCGAGCCGCCGATCTCCGGCCCCGGCTTCTTGGTAACCACGCTCACCGCGCCGCCGATGGTGTTGCGCCCGAACAGCGTGCCCTGCGGTCCGCGCAGCACTTCGATCCGCTCGACATTGAGCACGTCGAGGACATTGCCCACCCCGCGCGAGATATAGACGCCGTCAAGATAGAGGCCCACGCCCGGGTCAGCGGAGAGCTGGTAGTCGTTCTGGCCGATGCCGCGGATGAAGATCGCGGCGGTGGCGTTGCTGGCGGAGACGGGGACGGAGGCGTTGAACTTCACGTTGGGGGTGAAGTCGCCGATCTGGGTGACATTCTCGATGCCCCGGGCGCGCAGGCCCTCGGCGGTCACGGCCGAGATCGAGATGGGGGTGTCCTGCAGCGATTCCTGGCGGCGCCGCGCGGTGACGATGATGTCCTCGACGCCCGAGGCGGCAGGGGCATCCTCGCTTGGCGCGGCATCCTGTGCGACGGCCGGCACGGCACCGCAGGCCAGAGTCGCCATCGCAAGCGCGAATGCGGAACTGCGCGCCATGTCCGTCCGCCCACGCCTCGCCGCGCTGTCCCCGATTGCGCCGCCTGCCGGTCCCGATACAATACTCTTCATCGCTTACCCCCTTGTAACTTCGCGATAGCCGTCATCACGCGCTGCGTTATTTGCACCGCCCACGAATAGTTTGATAAAACACGCACAGGCCCGACAGATCGGTGACGACCCGCCGCCTATTTCACCACTCATGAATTGCGCCTACGCGGATTCGTGGCTAGCCTGTGAGTGCTGCTGGCAACATCTGGGTGCCGCTAATTTGCGGGTTGCTGGCAGCCCGTATCGCAGAAGGCGATTGACTGGCGGTCCGCGCATCGACAATTGCCCTGCCCGCTGCGGACAAGCCTGACCGCGGCACTTCCCGGACCTATGCGGAAGACCGCCGCTCTAGTGCAGGGAGAGGCGCTTGAGCGTCGCCGAAGGCCGCTCGCCGAACTTCTCGTAGTAGTCGCGGGCGAACTTGGAGAGGTGGGTGAAACCGCAGCCCATCGCGACCTCGGTCACCGTCAAGCCGGTTTCGGCCGCCTCCTGCAGCTGGCGGCGGGCCAGCACCAGACGGCAATTCTTGAGGTAGTTCATCGGCGTCGTGCCGCGGAACCGGCGGAAGCCTGCATGCAGCGAACGCGCCGATACGCCCGCAACCGCGATCATCTCCTCAAGCGTGACCGGATCGGCCGCGTGCTGGTGAATGAATTCCTCGACCCGCTTGACGTAATAGGGCGCAGGCGAGGTGCCCGCAGAATCGAAGAATTCGGACTGATTGTGCGGAAAGGTCGCCAGCAGCAGGCGCTGGAGCGTGTGTTCGAGCGCATCGACCACGCGGCCATGGCTGAAGGCGCTCGCCCCGCTGTCGAGGTCCTGGCACACCGCCGATACGAGCTGCGCGAACGACAGCGCCGCGCCCTCGGCCGGCAGCGGCTGCGAGCGGAACGCGAGGTGGCCGACCTTGAAGCCTAGCTCCTGCGCGAGCAGCGTCGTCAGCGAGGATTTCAGGAACTTGACCGTGAAGTGGCGATAGCCGTCGCCGAACACCTGTTCGACCTTCACATCGGGGTTGAGCACGCACATCTCCCCCTGCTTGAGCTCGAAGGTCGAGCCGCCCGAGGTGATCCGCGCGGACCCGGCAAGCGAGACCTGGACGAGGTAGAGCTCCTCCATCGGCGGGATGATGACATGGACCTTGCCATAGGGGTTGCCGTAGTCGGTGGCGTTGAAGCTGACCGTCCTCAGCGCCGCGTGGTGGTGACGGAAATTGATCGGCGGATTGCCGCCTTCGGTCCGCAGGTCGTGCGCGCAGAACATCCGGCTCATGTGGTGGTGAACCTCGTCGAGGTGCTTCGATGCGAACCCCGGGCGGTTGATCAGCGGAAGATCCGATCCGATCCAGTGATTGAGCATCAGCACCTCCATCGTGGCTGCCCGGTCATGCTGCCGGGCGCGCGTGTGTTCAGGCGACCCCGAAGACATTATCCCTTGCAGCCTCCGGCGCAAACCAGGCCCGCTTGCTGTGCGACGCACCAAGCGTCAGCAACATCTCGCAAGTCTTGTAGCCTACCATACCCGGATTGAGCACCGGTACGTCGAGTTCACCGGCGAGAAAGGCGTGGGACTGGTGCATCGTGGTCGATCCGAGGATGATAACATCGGCCCCATCCTCGGCGATCGCGCGCTGTGCGGCATCGAGCAGCAGCGGGAAGACGCCGTCCTCCTTCCCGGCAAGAAGTTCAGCGGTGTCGGGCCGCACGCCGATCGAACGGATCGAGGCGAGGCGGTGATGCAGATCCTGTTCGTGGAGAACCTTGTCATAGAGCCAAAGCCAGCGGTCCCACATGCTGATGATCGCGAAGCGGCGGCCCAGCTGCGCGGCAAGATGATAGGTCGCCTGCGCCGTGCCGACCACGGGTATGGAAAGCCGCGAACGCAGGGCGGCGACACCCGAATCGCTCATCGAATTGATGCACACCGCGGCGCACCCCTCGGCCTCGGCGCGGATCCCCGCCTCCAGGCACCAGTAGTCCGCGAGCGTGCCTTCATAGGCCGAATCCAGCGTCGCCCCGCCGCGCGTCGCGCAATCGAATTCGATTCCGACGCCGGGCATGACCGAACCGGGCGGGACCTGCGCGGCGAAGGCTGCGAGCGCGGCCTGAGGCACGGGGACCGGGACAATCATCCTGATGCGAGCGTTCACGCAAAATCCTCCGTTCTGCGAGGCCGGCAAAGCCATGTGGCGCCGCAGCATTGCCCAGCGAACGCGCGAAGGCTGCCTTCGCCCGCGCCTGCTGTCCAATACTGATTTTCCGGGACACCAGACCTTCAGGGTATGGGAATGGACCAGGCGGACCCTATCAAAAACGCTCTGGATATTCTCTCCGAAAGGCCCGTCCCGCCCCGCCAAATTGCGCGCTGAGCGGCCAAGCACTGCATCGGCAGGATAGCGCGCGCACCGCCACACCCTAATCTGGCGGCCTTGGTAGCGACTGGAGTATTGCCGTGACCCGACCCCTTCCGCCCGGCTTCGAGGATCTCGAGCCCTTCCTCGACTGGGCAAGGCCCACCGAGGCCGAACGCAATGCGAGGCGCTGGGCTGCGACCATGGAGGAAAGCCAGCGCTTCTACGATGCGATGCTCGCCCGCGGCGCGGCGGCGCTCGAATATCTCGGACAGTTCCCGCTCGCCGAGATTGCCGGGCCGGACGCGCGGCTCCTCGACATGTGCCTCGCGCTCGCGGAGGTCTCGGCGACCATCGAAATGTACGAGAACCCGCAGCCCAAATACGTCTTCCCGATCGAACGCTTCGTGCCGGTCCACGACACCTGGGGCCCCGCCGCAAGAGGAGAACGCGCATGAACTTCGAACCGCGCCGCTTCATGAACCGCTATCCCGAAGAAGGCAGCGGCCCGATCCCGGTGGAGCGCTATACCTCGCCCGAATATTTCGAGCGCGAGCGCGAGCGCGTGTTCCGCCGCAAGTGGCTCAACGTCGGCAATGTCCTCGAAGCCCCCAAGCCCGGCGACTATTTCGTGGTCGACCTCAAGGTGCTCGATACCTCGCTGCTGGTGGTGCACGGCAAGGACGGCAAGTTCCGCGCCTTCCACAACCAGTGCTCGCACCGCGGCGCGCCGGTCGCGTGGGATGCCAAGGGATCGTGCCGCGGCTATTTCACCTGCCGCTTCCACGGCTGGGTCTACGACCTGACGGGCAAACTGGTGCATATCTCCGATGCCGAGAACTTCCCCGGCGTGAAGGCCGAGGACAACGGCCTCGCCCCGGTGCATTGCGAGGTCTGGAAGAACTTCATCTTCGTCAACCTCGCCGAAACCCCCGAGGAAACGCTGGCCGAGCACCTCGCGCCCGTGTCGGACGAAATCGGCCGGTTCGATTTCAGTGGCTTCACCCCGGCCTTCACCTACCGGATCGACGAGGCGGTGAACTGGAAGACCCTGCAGGAGGCCCAGCTCGAAGGTTGGCACCTGCCCTTCCTCCACGAGAAAACCCTCGCCCGCGCGGTGAAGGCCGATAACAACCAGTATCGCCACACCGCTATCGAGCTCTACGGGCTCCACGGGGTGCTGGGCTCGCCTCCCCCTGAGAATTTCGTTCCCCCGCCCACTGCCCTTCTGGCCAGCCAGTTCGGCACCGGCACCATGCAGGCCTTCGGCGCCAAGGTGGAGAACGACGGCGAGGGCTACCGCTTCCGCGGCTCCTTCGATTTCTGGCACATCTTCCCGAACTTCTTCGTCGGCCTGCTCAACGGGCTCTACTTCACCTTCAACATCTGGCCGGTCGCGGTCGATCGCAGCGTGTGGGAGATCAAGGGCTACTACCCGCCGGTCCGCACCGCGGGCGAGCTGTTCGCGCGCGAATATTCCAAGGTCGGCCTGCGCGATCCGATGATGGAGGATTGCTTCACCCACGAACTGATCTGCGCGCAGCTCAAGTCAGGGGCCAAGAAGCACATCCACTTCCAGGACGAGGAGATGCTGGTGCGCCACCTCGGCAACGGGGTCGACCTGTGCGTGCGCGGGCTGGCCTGATCCGCCCCTGACGCTTGGAAAGGCACGAGCAATGGCCAAAGCCATGAAACGCGACGTCCTGATCGTCGGCGCCGGCCATGCCGGCACGGCGCTGGCCGAAAGCCTTGCGGCCAAGGGCTATGCCGGATCGATCCTGCTGGCAGGCGACGATCCCCATGCGCCCTACGAGCGCCCGCCGCTGTCCAAGGCGGCACTGCTGAGCGAGGGGGACTATGCCCCGGCCCTGCTCTATCCGCACGGCACGCAAGGCAAGGGTCGCTTCGAACTGGCGACCGGTTGCGCGGTCCAGTCCATCGTCCCAGAGCGCAAGAGCGCCGAGCTATCCGACGGGCGCCGGGTCAACTTCGAATGGTGCGTGCTGGCGACCGGCGGGCGGGCGCGCCCGCTGACCTGCCCCGGCGCGGACCTCCCGCAGGTGCATCAGCTGCGCAACATGGACGATGCGCTGGCGCTGCGCGCGGCGATGCAGGCGGCGGAGCGGCTCGTCATCATCGGCGGAGGCTACATCGGGCTGGAGGTGGCGGCCTCGGCGCGGATGCTGGGCAAGTCGGTCGATCTCGTCGAGACCCAGAACCGGGTGCTCTCGCGGGTGACGGCGCGGATCGTCTCCTCTTATCTCGAGGACGTCCACCGCGCCCACGGCGTGCGCTTCCATTTCGGGCATGGCGTGACCGCGCTCGAGCCTGCCGGGGCCGGAGCCGAGGTGGTGCTGGCCGATGGCGCACGGCTGCCCGCGGACCTCGTCGTGGTCGGCATCGGCATCGAGGCGCAGACCGCGCTGGCGGAGGCGGCGGGGATCGCCTGCCACAACGGGGTGCTGGTGGATTCGAGCTTCCGCACATCGGCCGCAGGAATCCTCGCGATCGGCGATTGCGCGCGCCATCCCAACATCTTCACCGACGGGCTGTGCCGGCTGGAATCGGTCCAGCACGCGCAGGATTCTGCCGCCGTCGCCGCCGAAACGATCATGGGCCGCGCCGTCACCTACGCCGATGTCCCGACCTTCTGGTCCGAACAATACGACATCCGCCTGCAATCGGCCGGGATCGCCCGCGATGCCGATGATGTGGTGATCCGCGGCGACATGCGCGATCCCTCGTTCTGTGTCGCCTACCTGCTCAATGGGCGCCTGATCGCCATCGACGCCGTCAATGCCCCGCGCGAATTCATGAAGGCGCGCCGGTTGATCGCCGAGGCAGCGCGGGTGGATCGCGCCATGCTCGCCGACAGCAGCGTGGCGATCAAGGCGCTCGCCTAGTCATGGCCCTGGGTCTCCTTGGCGTAGAGCGCGCAGCTCACCTCGATCAACGAGGCCAGCTCGGCCGAGACGTCGCCCGCGCGGTGGATCATCATGATCGGCGAGCGCGCGCTGCGTTCGGCGATGGGAAGGTAGCACACATCGTCGCGCCGCAGCCGCTGCACCGACCAGGGCACGATGCTGACCCCGGCATGGGCGGCGACGAGGCCAATGGCGGTCTGAAGTTCGCGGACCTCGATGGTCTTTTCGACCTGCAGGCCGAGATCGTGATAAAGTCCGAAGATCTGGTCGGCGTAACTCGGGCGCGCCGGGCGCGGATAGACGATCAGCGGATCGTCCAGCAGCCGGGCCAGATGCACCGACCCGCCCTTGATCGCGAGCGGATGGTCGGTCGGCAACACCGCCACCAGCGGCTCCTCGGCGAGCACGATGCGGCGCAGGCCCGGCGCTTCAATCCTGAGGCGCCCGAAGCCGACATCGATGCGCCCATCCTTGAGCGCGCCGATCTGTTCGACGGTCGAGCATTCGAGGAGCGACACCTCGACATGGTTCACGCAGTCCCGGAACTGGCGGATCACCTCGGGCAGCAGGCCGTAGAGGGTCGAGCCGACGAAGCCGATCACGAAGCGCCGCTGACCGGCTTGCGAAAGGCGCTGCATGGCCGAACGCATCTGTTCGATACCCGACAAGACCAGCACCGCCTGTTCGTAGAGCAGACGCCCCGCCTCGGTCAGGCGCAGCGGCCGGCTGTCGCGGTCGATCAGTTGCGAGCCCACTTCCTCCTCGAGCTGGCGGATCTGCCGGCTGAGCGGCGGCTGGGCGATGTTGAGCACTTCGGCAGCGCGGGTGAAGTTACGTTCGTTGGCGACCGCAACGAAGTAGCGCAGGTGTCTCAGTTCCATTCCATACCTCTGGGATATCCAGCAAGATGCACTCGGTCTTTCCCTCCGACAGACGAAAGCCCTAGGTTTTCGCGGCTTTCGAACGTCTAGGGCCCGTCCATCATGCCAGCAACCATCGAGAAAATCGATACCTGGATCGTAGATGTCCCCACCGTGCGCCCGCATGTGCTGGCGATGACGTCGATCATGAAGCAGGTCATGATGCTGGTGCGGATCACCTGTTCCGACGGTTCGGAAGGCCTTGGCGAAGGCACCACCATCGGCGGTCTTGCCTATGGCGAGGAAAGCCCGGAGGGCATGAAGCTCGCCATCGAACGCTTCTTCGCCCCGCTCATGATCGGACAGTCGGCCGAACGGCCCGCCGTCACCATGGCGATGCTGCGCGGGCAGATCACCGGCAACCACTTCGCCATGAACGCCATCGAGACCGCGCTCCTCGATGCTGCGGCGCGGCGCGCGGAACTTCCTCTCGGGGCGCTGCTGGGCGGGGTGCAGCATGATCGCCTGCCGGTGCTCTGGACCCTCGCCAGCGGCAACACCGCCTTCGACATCGAGGAAGCCGAGGCGATGCTGGCGGCGCGGCGGCACAACATCTTCAAGCTCAAGATCGGCAAGCGCACGCTGGCCGAGGATGTCGCCCATGTCGCCGCGATCAAGCGGGCGCTGGGGGATCGCGCTTCGGTGCGGGTCGATGTCAACCAGGCGTGGGACCTGCTGACCGCCCGCAAGGGGGCGCAGATGCTGGCCGACGCGGGTGTCGATCTCATCGAACAGCCGCTGGCGCGCGACGACCGGCTCGGGATGGCAAGCCTCGCCGCGACCTCGCCGATCGCGATCATGGCCGACGAGGCGCTGCGCGGACCGCACGATGCGCTGCAATTCGTGCGCGACCGGGCCGCCCACGCCTTTTCGCTCAAGCCGGCGCAGGCCGGCGGGCTCACTGCCGCGCGTGATGTCGCCGCCATCGCCCACGCCGCGCGCGTCGGGCTTTATGGCGGCACCATGCTCGAAGGCAGCGTGGGCACGGCCGCCTCGGCGCACCTCTTTGCCGCTCTGCCGGCGATGGAATGGGGGACCGAGCTGTTCGGGCCGCTGCTCCAGACCGACGAAATCCTCGCAGAACCGTTGACCTACCGCGACTTCGCCCTCGAAGTGCCGGCTGGCCCGGGGCTCGGGATCGCGCTCGATTGGGACAAGGTCGCCCATTTCCGCCGCGACGGCCCACAGCGGACCGTCTCGCGGCCCACGCCGATATCGCGGGAGAATGCCTGATGCTGTTCCATGTCCGCATGAACGTTCACGTGCCGCAGGGCATGGATCCGGATGCCTTCGATGCGCTGAAGGCGACCGAAAAGGCCCGCGCCGCGGAATTGCAGCGTCAGGGCAAGTGGGTGCACCTGTGGCGGATCGCCGGGCAATACGCCAACATCAGCGTCTTTGACGTCGCCGATGCGGGCGAGCTCCACGACATCATGACCAGCCTGCCGCTGTTCCCGTTCATGACCACCGAGGTGACGGCGCTGTGCCGGCACCCATCGGCAATCGACGGCCAATAAGGCCACGCAAGGAGGATGCCATGACAGACATCGTCGGTTCACCCGCCGTCCAGGCCCTGTTCCACAAGGCCGCCGGGCTTGACGGATCAGGCGGAAACCCGCGCCTCAAGGCGATCGTGCGCGACCTGCTCGAGAGCCTTGCCGCGGTGATCGAGCGCCACGACATCAGCGAGGACGAGTTCTGGAAGGGGCTCCAGTTCCTGCAGGAGGGCGCGGGCGAATTCGGCCTGCTGGCGCCGGGGCTGGGGATCGAGCATTTCCTCGATCTGCACATGGACGCCAAGGATGCAGAAGCTGGCCGCAGCGGCGGCACGCCGCGCACGATCGAAGGGCCGCTTTATGTCGCCGGCGCGCCGCTGGTCGACGGGGATCTGTCTCGCACCAACGACGTGAACCTCACCACCGATCCCGACGATACCGAGACCCTGACGATGACGGGCCGGATCACCGGGCCCGATGGGGAGCCGGTGCAGGATGCGGTGCTGCATGTCTGGCATGCCAATTCCCAGGGTTTCTATTCGCATTTCGATCCGACCGGCGCGCAGTCGCCGTTCAACAACCGCCGCCGGATCAAGCTGGGAGCGGACGGGCGCTATGCCTTCCGTTCGAAGATGCCGCGCGGCTATTCCTGCCCGCCCGGCGGCGCGACGGAGCAGCTGATGCAGGCGCTCGGCCGTCATGGCGACCGCCCGGCCCATGTGCACTTCTTCGTCGAGGCGCCGGGCTACCGGACCCTCACCACCCAGATCAATTTCGGTGACGATCCGCGCGCGCGTGACGATTTCGCCTTCGGCACCCGCGAGGGCCTGCTGCCGGTGCCCGACCGCAGTAGCGGGAGCCCGCACATCGCCTTCGACTTCCAGCTCCAGCGCGCCCTCAGCGCGGAAGAAAGCGGCTTCTCGGAACGCGCCCGCGCCTCGGCATGAACAAGCTCTACCCCTCCCCCGCCGCGGCGCTCGACGGGCTGCTGTTCGACGGCATGACGATCATGTCGGGCGGCTTCGGCCTGGTCGGCAATCCCGAAAGCCTGATCCCCGAGATCAAGGCCAGCGGCGTGCGCGATCTGACGGTGATCTCGAACAATGCGGGGGCGGAAGGGTTTGGGCTGTGGATGCTCCTCCAGACCCGCCAGATCCGCCGCATGATCAGTTCCTACATCGGCGACAACAAGCTGTTCGAACAGCAATACCTCTCGGGCGAGCTGGAGCTTGAGCTCAGCCCGCAAGGCACGCTCGCCGAACGCATCCGGGCAGGCGGCGCGGGGATCCCGGCCTTCTACACCCGCACCGGCGTCGGCACCGTGGTGGCGGAGGGCAAGCCGACCGAGATGTTCGAGGGCCGCGAATATGTCCGCGAGACCTGGCTGCGTGCCGACCTCGCCATCGTCAAGGCGTGGCGCGCGGACACTGCGGGCAACCTTGTGTTCCGCAAGACCGCACGCAACTTCAACCCCGACATGGCAACCGCCGCGCGCGTCACCGTGGCCGAGGTCGAGGAGATCGTGCCCGAGGGCGCGCTCGATCCCGATCAGGTGCACACGCCGGGGGTGTATGTCGATCGCGTCACGCTCAGCACGATCAACGCAAAGCGCATCGAATATCGCACCGTGCGCCAGCGGGAGGCGGCGTGATGGGCTGGTCGCGTGATGCAATGGCTGCCCGCGCCGCGCGCGAGCTGCGCGATGGCGACTACGTCAACCTCGGCATCGGCATTCCGACGCTGGTTGCCAACCACATCCCGGAAGGGATCGAGGTGATCCTGCAATCGGAAAACGGGATGCTGGCGATGGGCCCCTTCCCCTTCGAGGACGAGGTCGATCCCGATCTCGTCAATGCCGGCAAGCAGACCATCACCGCCCTGCCCTCGACCTCGTTCTTCTCCTCCTCGCAGAGCTTCGCGATGATCCGTGGCGGACATATCGATGTCGCCGTGCTCGGGGCGATGGAGGTGAGCGCGGCGGGCGACATCGCCAACTGGACTGTGCCGGGCAAGATGGTGAAGGGGATCGGCGGGGCGATGGACCTCGTCGCCGGCGTGCAGCGCATCATCGTGGTGATGGAGCACTGCAGCAAGGACGGCGCCCCCAAGATCGTCGAGCAATGCAGCCTGCCGCTGACCGGCAGGCAGGCGGTCGACCTCATCATCTCCGATCTCGGCGTGATCGCCTGCGACAAGGACAAGGGCGGGCTGACGCTCGTCGAACTGGCACCCGGGGTCAGCCGCGAGGAGATCGTGGCGCGCACCGGGACGGCGCTCGACGTCTCGGGCCTGAGCTGAAGGAGCGCCATGCGATGACCTCGGAGCAGGGTTGGGCCACGGCGGTCGACGGCTGCCGCATTGCCTGGAGACGCGAAGGCGATGCGGGCCGGCCGGTCGTGATCCTCTCGCATTCGCTCGGCGCGTCGATGGCGATGTGGGACGAACAGGTCGCAAGCCTTGCCGGGCATTATGCGGTGGTGCGCTACGACACCCGTGGGCACGGTGCGTCCGACGCGCCTGCAGGCGACTATTCGCTCGACCGGCTGGGCCGCGATGTGCTCGCGGTGATGGACCATCTCGGCATCGCCTCGGCCCGGTTCTGCGGGTTGTCATTGGGCGGGATGACGGGCCAGTGGCTCGGCGTTCACGCCAGCGAGCGGATCGAGCGGCTGGTGATCGCCAACAGCTCGGCCCACATGGGGCCTGCCGAGGCCTGGCAGCAGCGGATCGCGGCGGTGCGGGAAAGCGGCATGGCAGCAGTCGCCTCGGCCGTGCTGGAACGATGGTTCACGCCCGCCTTCCTCGCCGCCGGAGGCCCTGGGGTGGAGCGCACCCGGACAAGGCTGTTCGCTACCGATCCGGATGGCTATGCGGGTTGCTGTGCGGCGATCCGCGACATGGATCTGCGCCCGATCATCGGCCTCATCCGCGCACCGACGCTGGTGATTGCCGGATCGCAGGACCCGGCGACCCCGGCAGACCATTCCAACCTCATCGCCTCGCACATCGCGGGCGCCCGTATGGTGACGCTCGACGCCGCGCACCTTTCGAACATCGAACAGCCCGACGCCTTCAACACCGCCCTCAGCGACTTCCTCAACGGGTGATCGACAGCACCCCGTCCGATTCCGTCACGTCGTAGGCGCGGATCGCGACCGAACAGGGGGCCGCGCGCGGCTCTCCGGTGCGGATGCAGAAGGAACCCATGTGGAAGGGGCAGAAGATTTGCCCTTTCTCGACATAGCCCTCCGACAACGACGCCTCCCCGTGGGAGCACAGATCGTCGGTGCAGAAGAAGCCGCCTTCCCAGCGGTAGACCGCAACGGCGTGATCATCGGCGAGGACCACGCGCAGGGGCTCGTCTTCCGGAACATCCTCGGCCCTGCACAAAATCACCACGCCGCTTGTCTCCTGTTTGATGGGGTTAGGTATCGCCGTCTCAGCCATGGCCGACCTTTCCGGTCCACGGCGCGGCATTGGGACTATCGAGGCGGGGGATAAGGCGGACTTCGTCGAACAGCCAGACCCCGTCATGAACGCTCAGCCTGCTGTCATACCACCCGCCGTACCACGTGTCCGCCTCGCTGCCGTCGGCCTGCTTCATCGTCGCCAGTTCCCAAAGATACCAGCGGCAAGTGGCGGACAGGGCATCCTCTGCCACCTCGATCAGCGGCGAAACCATGTAGTGCAGCGACCATGTGACGTAGCTGCGCCCGAGGCCCGCCAGCCCCTCGGCAATCGTCTCGCGCCCTGTGAGGTCTGCGACCCCCTCCAGCCACCAGCGCGCATCCGCGCTGAACAGCGGGCCCATGATCGCGGGATCGTTCTTGCGGTCCGCACCCACGGCGTAGCGCGCGATCAGGGCACGGATGGCTTCGGCGGCTTCGATCCGGCGCAGGCGCAGGTCGAGCGCGGGATCGAGCCTCACCGCGGCCCGTTGGGCGGGAGGGCCCGCCACGTCTCGTCCGCCCCGTGCACCGCGATGAAGCGCGCTTCCTCGAAGGCATAGGGGACAGTCGGCTGGTCGCGGTAGAACTCCACGTGGGGGGCGACTTCGGCCATCGACAGGGCGATGTTGAAAATGCCCTGATGGCTTTCCGGCAACTCGCCGAGGGGGAAGCGGTCGCATTCGTCGAGGATCGCCTCAAGATGCGGGAGGACGCCCTCGTAAAAGGCGCGCAGCTCCGTTCCGCGCGCATCATGCCGTGCCCGGCTGCGCGCGTCGGCGGTCGGCAGCGCCCAGCGTGCGAAAGGCGCGAGCGCCTCGAAACCGGGCGGGACGAGAAACTCGGTCAGGGTCATCGGATCGGTCCTTTCATCGCCCTCAGGAATTGATCAGTTCCTCGACCACCACGCAATTGTGGCGGATGAGGATTTCCTCGTCCTGAAGGTGCTGCACGGTCTTCGCGCCCGACAGCATCGCCCGGTAGGTGTCCTCCATCGTCGCCGTGTCCTCAAGCCAGGCATTGCGCTGGAGCACCATCGCCCGCTCGAAGCCCCAGAGCTCGGAATAGGTGGTCGGCTTCTTGAGGTAGTACTTGCCCTCCCACAGGGTCTTGTCGTGGGCGATCGGCCAGAACTGGTGGGTGAACCAGATTCCCTCGGACACGTGCAGCAGGACGCTGGGGAACAGCACGCTCAGCTCGAAGGCCCAGTCATCGTCCCCGCGCGGATTGAGCGTCGGCGGCAGGGTCGAGGCCCCGCCCTGCGCCGCGAGCGAGCTGCGCGAGCGTGCGTTGGCGAGGTTGCCGATCGGGGTCGAGGGCAGGTTCTCGACCTGCAGGCGCACCGAACAGGTGCGATGCGGGCCGAACAGCTCGACATCCTCGATCTCGGGCTTGAACACGTTGGGGAAGGACCCGGCGTGGATGGTATCGACGTGATAGGCCTCGGCAAAGGCGTCGGAGGCGACCTTCCAGTTGCAGTTGAGCGTCGTGTGATAGGTGAAGCCGTAATCGCAGGCGTCGTAATCGAACCCGCCGAAATGGTCGGCATAGCCGCCGAGGAACTCCTTGAGCGGCTGCACCGGGCCGGGGTCGACATTGACGAAGATGAACCCGGCCCAGGTGTCGCAATGCACCGGGGTGAGGCCATTCTCGGCCTTGTCGAAGCAGCTGTAGAAACGCTCCTCGCCCGGCACGTTCACCAGCTGCCCTTGCGCATTGTAGACCCAGCCGTGGAAGCGGCAGGTGACCACGCCAGCGCGGTTGCGGCCATAGGTTTCCTGCCCCGTCTCGGTAATCACCGTGTTGCCGCGGTGCGAACAGGCATTGTGGAAGGCGCGGATTGCCCCGTCCTTGCCGCGGATGATGATCACCGAGGTATCGGCGGCATCGAGCCTGCGGACCTTGTAGGACCCGACATCGGGCACCTCGCGTTCAAGCGCGACGTAGATCCACTGCTTCTTGAAGATGCGCGCCTTCTCCTTCTCGTAGAAGGCGGGGTCGATGTAGGGCAGTGTCGAAACCGGGCCCTGGCCGAGATGCGGATATTTGCGCGCCCAGCGACCGGGCGAGCGGTCGACGTCGATTGTCTGTGTGGCCATCCTTGATCTCCTGATCAAACCGTCATCGTTGGGTGGTCGCTTGCGGCGCGCTCACCCATATTGCTCTTCGACCAAATGCAGGATCCCCATCCGCGCGAGGATCGGCTTGGGGCACAGGAACGTGACCCGCACCACGCCCGGCAGGCGGCTGATCTCGATCGATCCGGCGATGGTGGCGCGATTCAGCACCTCGTCATAGGGGATGCCGGTGATCTTCGCCGCACGGTCGAGCCCGATCTTGGTCGCATCGTTGAGGTTGGCGCCGCTGCCGATGAAGGTAATCGGCGCATTTTCCTCGATCTCGTCCTGCCCGTAGCGCGCACCGAGCGCCTTGACCGCTTCGCGTTCCGCCGGGTCCATCGGCCGGGCGAGGAAGGGCAGATCGTCCGGGGTCTGAAGCAGGATCGGGCCATCGATCGCGAGGCCCTTGATGAGCTCGACCTGCAATTCCACCTCGCCCGAGACGTCCGTGGCGTGCCCGGCGATCTCGCCATTGCCCTGCTGGGCGTGCATGTCGCCCATGTAGATGCCCCCGCCCGGCACTTTGACGGGGCAGATCAGGATCGCCCCTTCGCGCACTGAGTTCGTGTCCATGTGCCCGTCGGTCTTGTGCCGATCGAGTTCCTCCTGCGTGAAGCTGTAATCGTGCGGGGCGCCCAGCAGAAAGGTGCCGAAATCGCCCGCATTGTGCGAGTCGGGCAGATCGCGCGAGGGGATCGTGCCGATATTGCCGAGGAACGGCCGCATCCGCGCCGCGAGCCCGGCGATATCCGCCCGCGCGAGGGCGAGGATCGAATGCTGGCCGGAGTTCTCCGGTATCGCCGCGTTCACCTCGGCATCGGCGGCGATGCGTTCGGCGACGGTCTTGTTGACCGTCAGCGAAACCTGATTGTCGCGGTCGAACACGATCACATAGCCATTGCTGAAGCGGAAGGCGTTGACCTCCGCGCCGCAATGGTCGCAGTGAACCGCATCATCGCCGATCCCCTCAAGGTGGCTCGCCGGGCTGGTCGTCCCGCATGCCGAACACAGCTTGGCGACGAAAGGATCGCCGTTGTAGCGCCCGTCGACGAATTCCATCACGCCCGAGGACGTCGCGAGCGAGGTCACGCGCATCGATTTGATGCGGATCGCGATGGCATCGCCGACTTCGGCGCCTTCGACCATCACCGGCCGGGTCACCTCGTGGCCGCCCTGGAACTTGGGGGTGATCATCGGTCCCCAGCAGCCCGGCGGCGTGCCGGTGCGGATGATCCCGCCGCTGCGGATGGTCGCGGCCGGCTCGACCCCGGGGCCGACAATTCCGCCGCTGTATTCGTAGACGCCAACCTCGTCGCGCACGCTGGACACTCGCGTTCTCCGCCAATTGATGGATACCATCCGAACCTGCACACTATGGTATGATCGCCGACCCCCTCAACGCTCGGAGCGCAACCAATAGCCGCCCAGCGAAACGAAATCCCGGTGGGCGCGATTATCCCGGCTGCAGACCAGCGCGGGCGGCCGTGGTCCAGAGGGCATGGGTGTGCGCGAAAGCGTCTGGAGCGATGGAAGAAAATGGCGCGCCCGGCAGGACTCGAACCTGCTGCCTCAAGATTAGAAGTCTCGCGCTCTATCCAGATGAGCTACGGGCGCGCAGCCGGGCGTCCCAATAGCGCGCTTTTCGGGCCAAGGGAAACGCGCTAACCCATCCGGCGATGGAAAACACCGCCCCGACGCACACCGCGCCCGACCACGCCCTCGATCCCGCGGCCGCATTCGACCGCGATCCCACCGACGGGATCGTGGCGACCTCGCGCCCGCCCGTTACCTTCCGATTTTACGACCTCGTGATGGCGGCCTTCGTCGCGATCCTGCTGCTCTCGAACATCATCGGCGCGGCCAAGCTGACCTACGCCAGCGTGCCGTTCTGGCCGCAAGGCTGGTGGCCCGCGCCCGACGGCACCTTCATCTACGGCGCCGGCATCCTGTTCTTCCCCCTGGGCTACGTGATCGGCGACGTACTGACCGAGATCTACGGATTCGCCAAGGCGCGGCGGGTGATCTGGGTGGGGACGGCGGCGATGATCTTCCTTGCCTTCATGTCCTATGTCGTCACGGCCCTGCCCCCGTTCGACGGATGGGAGTGCGCGGCCAGCGGCTTCGGCGGGCCCCGCCCGGTCACCTCCACGGCAGATGCGGGCATCACCGGCGGTGCGATCTGCCAGAGCACCTACGAAAGCGTGTTCGGCAGCACTTGGCGCATTGTCGTCGCCTCGATCACCGCCTTCTGGGCGGGCGAGTTCGTCAACTCCTTCGTCATGGCCAAGATGAAGGTCTGGACAAAGGGCCGCGCCCTGTGGACCCGCACCATCGGCTCGACCTTCGTCGGGCAGGGGGTGGACAGCCTGATCTTCTATCCGGTGGCCTTCTACGGGATCTGGACGACGGACGCGGTGCTGACGGTGATGGTCACCAACTGGGCGCTCAAGGTCGTGTGGGAGGCAGTGCTGACGCCGGTGACCTATGTCGTGGTAAACCGCCTGAAGGCCGCAGAGGGCGTGGACCTCTACGACATCGACACGGACTTCTCGCCCTTCGGGAGCGAGAAGGGAGGCTGAGCAACCGCTCCTCCTACATCACGATCTCCGGGACGATATCCACGCGCCAGCCGAGGCCGAGCCGCCCGGCGAGCAGCTTCATGTCCTTCTCGCCCGGCGCGCCGAACAGTGCCGCATGGCTGGCCGCGAGTTCGAGCACCAGCGCGCCCTCCTCCACCCTCAGGCGGCTGACCTCCAGCGAGCGGGCCGACTGCGCGCCGAGCCTGCGCGCGAGGCGCAGCGCAAGGCCCCAGCGCATCGCTTCCTCCAGCGCTTCCTCGCTGGCGAGCGCGCGGACTTCGGCCGGTAGCGCAAGCTGGTTACCGTTCGCTGCGATGGCGGCAGCAAGCATCGCCCGGCCCTTGCCGTCGATACCGATCCATCGCTTGTGCAGCGCCCAGTTGATCGCATGGGGCAGGCGGATGTTGGGCTCGATCTGCATCGCGGCAAGGCCGAGCATTGTCGCTGCCAGACGCAGCCGCTCCGAACCGTGTTCGCGCGCGGGCGCGGCGTCCAAGGTCCAGGCCGCCATCCGCGTCGCCAGCGTCGGCTGGGTCCCGCGCCCGCTGGCGAACACCGCCACCCCGGCAAGCAGCGGGTCCTGCGCCTTGGAATGTTCGGGCAGGCGATCATAGAGCAAGCCTTCGCGCAGGCCCCATGACGAAAACACCACCCTCTCGGGCGCCAGCCGCGCCAGCAGCGCCTGAAGCAGCACGGCGGCATCGGGCAGCTTCTCGGCGCGCATCGTCGATATGCGGTCACGGGTCTTGAGCGTGTCGCTCTCGCTTCCGGCGAGGCTCGCCGCCAGTTCCTGCGCGCCTGCCGCGTCGATCTCGAAGCCATGGGGATCGCTGAGCGGCCAACCCTTCGCCGCCATGCAATAGACCGCCATTGCCCGCCACGTCCCGCCGACGAGGTAGAGCGCGCCGTTGTGTTGAGGGAGGTTCGCGGCGAGGTCCCAACCGGCCTTGCGCAGCGCTTTTTCGAGGGTCTTCCTCATCTCGGGCCGACCCTTCCCGCGATGTTCGGGAAGACGCAGTGTGCCGAGCGGGAGGGAGCTCGCACCCTCCGTCGCCCCGTTCGCGACCCGCACCAGTTCGAGGCTCCCGCCGCCGAGATCGGCGACGATCCCGCGCGCATCCGGGAAGGCGCCGATCACCCCGTGCGCGCTGAGCAGCGCCTCCTCTTCGCCGGAGATCACCCGCGGTCGCAGGCCGATCGCGCGCAACTCGTCCACGAATGCCGGACCATTGGCGGCATCGCGCACCGCCGCGGTGGCGACGGTCTCAATATCGGTGATCCCGAGATCGGCGAGCACCAGAGCAAAGCGCCTGAGACCGCGCAGCGCCAGCGCCATCGCTTCGTCGGCGAGCCGTCCGGTCGACGCGATCTCTCGACCGAGTTTCGCCGTCACCTTCTCGTTCAGCACCACCGTGGGTGCACGCATGGTGCCGCCGTAGACGACAAGGCGCACCGTGTTCGAACCGATATCGATGATCGCGCGCTCGGACGAGCCGCTGCCGAGCGCGGAATCGCGGGTGTCCCGCCGTCGCCGCCAGATCATGCCACGGCGCCCCGCCGCAAGGACAGCTTGGGCACCGCGCCTGCCTCCAGCGCGCCGCCGCGGCCGGAGAGCGACGGGTTGGTCATGAAATAGCGATGGCAGTTGAAAGGCTTCGCACCCGGCTCGGTCTCGACCCGGGTATAGCTGCCGTCGGGATGCAGCCACCAGCTCTGCTCGGTGTCGAGCATGTTGGCGAGCAGCACCTGCTGGAGCACCTGATCGTGCACGGTGCGGTTGTGGATCGGGATCAGCGTCTCGACCCGGCGATCGAGGTTGCGGCTCATCATGTCGGCCGATGCGATGTAGACCGCCGCATGCGCGCTGGGCATCGCGTGGCCGCCCGCAAAGGCATAGATGCGGCTGTGTTCGAGAAAGCGGCCGATCACCGATTTGACACGGATGTTCTCGGAAATACCGGCAAGGCCCGGCTTCAGGCAACAGATGCCGCGCACCACCAGTTCGACCTGCACGCCCGCCTGGCTCGCCGCGTAGAGCCGGTCGATCACGCCTTCGTCGGTCAGCTGGTTGCACTTCATCCAGATGGCGGCAGGCTTGCCCGCCTGCGCATTGGCGATCTCGGCGTCGATCCGGGCGTAGATCTCCTCGCGCAGATCGATCGGCGCGATGTGCATCCGCTCCAGCGCGTGGGGTTCGACATAGCCGGTGACGAAGTTGAACATCTTGGCGACATCGCGTCCCAGCTTGGGGTCGGCAGTGAAGAAGCTGAGGTCGGTATAGACCTTGGCGGTGACAGGGTGGTAATTTCCGGTGCCGAAGTGACAATAGGTGCGGAAGCTTTCGCCCTCGCGCCGCACCACCATCGCCACCTTGGCGTGGGTCTTCCAGTCGGTGAAACCGTAGATCACCTGCACCCCTGCGCGTTCGAGCTTGCTCGCCCACTGGAGGTTCTGCTCCTCGTCGAAACGGGCTTTCAGTTCCACCACCGCCGTCACCGACTTGCCCGCTTCCGCCGCCTCGATCAGCGCGCCGATAACCGCCGACTGGGAACCGGCGCGGTAGAGCGTCTGCTTGATCGCCACCACGTCGGGATCGGCTGCAGCCTGGCGGATGAAGTCGACCACCACCTCGAAGCTTTCGTAGGGATGGTGGACGACGATGTCCTTTTCGCGGATCGCCGAAAAGGCATCGCCGTCATGTTCGCGGATACGTTCCGGAAAGCGCGGGGAATAGGCATCGAACTTGAGGTCGGGCCGGTCCTCGCGGACGATTTCGGCAAGGCCGTCGATGCCGATGATCCCGTCGGTCTTGATGACAGCGGCCTCGTTGATGCCAAGCTGGTCGCGCAGCAGGGCTTCGGCGGCGGGATCGAAATCCTCGTCAAGCTCGAGCTGGATGACCTGGCCCCTGCGGCGGCGCTGGATCGCGGTGCGGAAGGTGCGCACCAGATCCTCGGCTTCCTCGGCGATCTCGATGTCGCTGTCGCGCAGCACCCGGAACAGCCCGTCGCCCTTGATCGTAAAGCCCGGGAACAGCGCCTCGGCATAGCGCTGGATGAGCCGCGCGATCGACATGTAGAGCGTCCCGCCGCCCGAACCGTTCGCGCCCGTCACCGCATCGGGGACGCGTACGAAGCGCGGCAGGGCGCTGGGGATCAGCACCATCTCGATCAGCTGCTCGCGGGTCGCATCGCGGGTCAGGGTGAACAGCAGGCCGAGCCCTTCGTTCTGGACGAAGGGAAAGGGATGCGCGGGGTCGAGAGCCTGCGGCGTGATGATCGGCAGAATCTCGTTGAGGAAGTAGGTCTTGAGCCACTTGTGGGCCGCAGGGCTGACGCGTTCCTCGTCGGCGACGTAGATGTCGGCTGCGGCAAGGCCCGCGCGCAGCGATCGCCAGATCGACTGCTGCTGCTGCGACAGGTCAGCGAGCTTTTCACGAATAGCGGCGAGCTGCTGCGTGGGGCTGCGTCCGTCGATCGAGGGCGTCTCCAGACCACGCTGCACCTGCCCGACGAGGCCGGCGACGCGGATCATCATGAACTCGTCGAGATTGCTGCCCGAGATCGACAGGAACCTGAGGCGTTCGAGCAGCGGGTATGCCTCGTTGCAGGCTTCGGCAAGGACACGCTGGTTGAACTGGAGCCAGGACAGCTCCCGGTTGAAATAGGGAGATTCGTCGAGGCCGAGCTCGGCGGGTTGCGGTGCCGCAACGGCAGCAGCAGTGCGCTTCGGCTTCTTCCCGGTCGGTGACGTGCTCATCGCTTCCCTGTCCGCCTGCGCCCGCGCGGCTGCGGGCAGGGCCTATGTGGCGCACGAAGTGGCGCTTGACGTGCCTGTGTTCGTAAGCCCTCCGAGTGTAAATGCGCTTCAGGCAATTGTCACACAAACGTCAATATGCGCGGGATCACAGCAGCGAACGGCTTTCCGCGATGCTGGTGATGCCGCGCTTGCCATTGGCATCGCGCCCCAGCTGGACGATCACGTCGATCACGCTCGCCGCATAGGCGATGGTGTCCGAGCGTGTGAGGCCGATGCCGGTCTGCATCACCATCAGCGCGAGCTGCTCGAGCGCGCCGCGCAGGGAATTGGCGTGGATGGTGGAAAAGCTGCCCGGGTGGCCGGTGTTGATCGCCCGCAGGAAGCTGACGCTTTCGCTCCCGCGCAATTCGCCGAGCACGATGCGGTCGGGCCTCAGCCGCAGCGCGGCCTGCAGAAGTTCGTTGGCGGAGACCTTCGCCTCGCCGAGTTCCCCCTTGACCGCGACAAGGCCGACCGCGTTCTCGCCCGGGAACTTCAGCTCGGGCGTATCCTCGACCAGCACCACCCGTTCCTCGCCCGGGATTTCGCCGAGCATGGCGTTGAGAAAGGTCGTCTTGCCGGTGCTGGTCCCCCCGGAAATAAGGATCGTGCGCCGCGCGCGAATGGCGGCGCGCAGGAAGGCGATCGGCTGGGCCTGGGGATCGGGCAGGTCGAAGCGCATCTCGCCCGCCAGCGGCCCGGTGTCGTAGGCGTCAAGCGGGAGGTCGAGACGGCGATGGCGGCGGATCGCCATGACCCAATGCCGGCGCGCCGCGGGCGGCCCGCAGAACTGAACGCGCGCGCCGTCCGGCAAGGTCGCGCCGAGCAAAGGGTGTTCGCGGTTGATGCCCTGGTGCGAAACCCGGGCGACCTGTTCGGCCAGCCGCTGCACCAGCCGGTCGTCGATCTCCGGCGTGACGATGCGCTGCATGCCCGGGCTTGCGGCGTCCTCGATCCACACCTCGCCCGGGCGGTTGACCATGATCTCGGTCACCGTGTCGCGGTCCAGCCAGCGGCGGAAGGGCGCAAGATAGGCGTCGAGATAGACGCTGCGCTCAGCGGGCAAGGGCACCGCCGCGGCCTCGGCGGCTGCCTCCAAGCGGTGCACGTCGGCGCTCACCCTCGCCCTCAGCCGACCGTGCTGAAATCGAGATCGCGGGCGGTGAAGACGCGGATCGGCTCACCCATGCGCACGCGGATCGTCGGGCTGATCTGGCCGGTCTGTTGCACGGCGGAATTGGCCGCGCCTTGCGCGCCCCCGGCGACGATCACGCCTCCCACGCCGCCCGTCGCAATCGCGCCGAGGCCGCCCACCACCGACAGCAGCAGGCCCGAGCCGAACCGCTTGAAGAAGTGGTTGTTGACGTCGCCCTCCAGCCCGGTCGCCCCGTCGAAGCCCACCGCGGGCGAAGCGAGGTTGACCGACACGCCGTCGGGCCGGATCAGCCGGGTCCACACGACATAGGCGCGGCGCTGGCCCTGCTCGACGCCGGCCTGGTACTGCCCCACGAGGCGTGAGGAGCGCGGGATCAGCACGCGCCGCCCGTCGAAGCTCTTGACGTCCTGGCTCACCACCGCGCGGACATAGCCGGGCACATCGGTGTTGATCGCGGTCTCGAGGATCGCGGGGATCAGGGTGCCCTCAGTGACGGTGGTCGAGGGGTTGGTCATGGCGCGCGCCTGCGCGGGCGCGCCGCCGACGCCGCCCAGACGGCTGGCGAACTCGCCCGCCCGGCCCGCCGCGACCGCGCCGCCGCCCCCGGGCGTTCCCGGCGGCACCGCTAGCGGCGCCTCGGCGACGCGCAGCCCCCGGGCGCTGCTGGCATCGAAGACCAGCTGCGGACTGCCATAGGGGTTCACCCCTGCCTGAGGCATCATCCCCGGATTGGCGGCGAGCACCGGCGCAGGCGCAGGGTCCTGCTGCGGCACGACCGGCACTGCCGCAGGATCCGCGACCGGCTGTGCCGGCGCTGCGGGCACGGCTGCGGCCTGCGGCGGGGCGACGGCAGGGTTGCCAATCCCCTGCGGCTCTGCCGTGCGCGCGGCGTTCATCGCCCAGAATGTGACCGCGCCAAGCAGCCCGACCACCGCGACCCCGGCGGCAAGGCCGACACCGTCGCCCTTTGCCTTGCGGTCGGTCACCGCCGGGAAGGCGGCGCGGCTCGCAAGGTCGATGATCTCGGCGGATTCGCGGGTGCGCGGATCGACCGCCGCATCGCTGCTATCAGAGGAGCCCTTCTTGGGCGGCAGTCGCATGGCCAGACGCATCAGATGCTCTCCTTGGCGAAAAGATCGGGTTTCACAATCACTTCTTCCGTCCCCGCGGGGCGCTCAGCCCGGCCTGCCGCGCCGAGAGCGGCGTCGGGCCGGTGTTGGTCAGCGTCGCGGTATCGCGGCCCGAACGCAGGATGATCTGCGGCGGCACGCCATCGACAACCACCGTCTCCCCGCGCACCGTGTAATTGACCGGCCCTTCGTCGCCGTCCTCGTTACGGATGAGAATCGCAGGAATTGCAATGCCTTTCGGCCAAGTGAGGAAGACCGCATCGCCATCGTCATAGGCGCGGGCCGGGATCAGTTCCGGGTTGCCGGCACCCGCCCATTCGAAATTGAGCTTGGCCGGATCGGCGGGGACGGCGCCTTCGTCCGCAGCCGCGAAGGCGTTTTCCGGAGCGGCTGCCGCGCGCTGGGCCTGCGCCTCGGCTTCGGCGATGGCGGCAAGGCGCGCTTCCTCGGCCGCCTTTTCGAGCTCGGGATAGCGGAATTGCAGCACATAAAGCGCGGAATTACGGGGAGAAGCCACCAGATCAAAGAGATAGGTCCGCTTGTCGGTGACCACCGTCATGTTGGTCCGCGCCGCCGGTTCCAGCGGCTTGACGAAGAGGATCGTCTGCGCCTTGTTCGGCTGCACCTGCCAGGCGGCCGAATCCCCGATCGCGACGTTCTCGATCACTTCGTCGGGGGCGAACTTGATGGTCGTCTGGACCTTCACCATGCCGTCGATACGGACCACGGCGTCCTCATTGAAAACCAGCGTTTTCAAGCGGTTGTCCTGTGCAGCCACCGGCGCGGACAGGGGCGCGGAAAGGGCCAGGACAAGGCTCGCGAGCAGCGCGGGGCGGATCATTGGTAAGTCTCCGGGGGAGGCGTCGTCTTGGGTGCCGGGCTGCCTGCAGGGGCGGCTCCGGCGGAGCGGAAGCGGTTGCCGATGCCGCGGGTGCGCGCCGGCCCGGCGCCCAGTGGCACCGCCGCCCCGCCTGCCCCGACCGCGCTGGTCACGACCCGCGTTTCACGGGACACACTGCCATCTGCGCCCGTGTCATTGGCGGCCACGACAGTCTGGACGGGGGCCAGATCGACCCTGCGGGGGGTCAAACCCGCGCTGGCGGGGGTCAGCACGCCCCCGCGCGGCACGCTGGCGGCAGGCTGCGGCGCGGGCACCGCGCGCGGGCCATCGACCGTGCGCTCACGTTCGCGCGAAGACGGCACCAGACCGAACACCTGCCAGCCCGACACCATGGTCGAACTCACTTTCAGCGACAGCAGCATCAGCGCCATGTGCACCGCGCCGACGAGGAAGAAGGCCATCGCCGCCTGCTGGTCGATCTGGCCCGGCACCGCCACCAGCGCGGCCAGCACCGGCACCGCCATCTCCAGCATGATCGATCCCCCCAGCACCGCGAACAGCGGTGCCAGCGCCATCATCGTCAGCCCCTTGAGCCAGCCGGTGAAGAGGCCGCGCGTGCCCTCGAACAGCGCCAGCACCACGAAGATCGGACCGACCGCCAGCAGCAGCGCCAGCGCGATCCGCGCCGTCACCAAGAGGCCCACCGTGCCCAGAAGGAGCAGCATCGCCCCGATCCACATCATCCCCGGCGGAGAGAAGGCGCTGATGTCCTTGGCATCCCCGCTCGCCTGCTGCACCGCCAAGAACACCACGTCGAGCTTCTGCGCGAACACCGCGGTCGCGCTTTCGTCCTGCACGCCGGTGAGGATCCCGGCGATCTGGTCGGGTCCGCCGATGAAGATGTTGTAGAACACGCTCGAAAAGGCGACGAAGCTGGTGGCGAAGGTCAGCACCAGACCCAGCGTCATCATCTTGGGCACCAGCGCGCGCACCGACAGGTTCGACCGGCCGAGCATCAGCGACAGGCCGAAGAAGCCCACATAGAGCCCCAGCAGCACGGTCAGCGCGAAGGCGAGCTGGCCGTCATCGCCGAACAGGCGGTTGAAGGCCTGTTCGCTGACGCCGCTGGCGATGCAGTCGACCGCAGTGAGCGCGGCGGAGACCCCGCTGCCCATCGCCTGGCCAGCCATGTCGCAGGCGGCGTTCATTCCGCGGCCTGCCAGAGGGAATCATCCTCGGCATCGCCGATGCCGTCGGGCCACGCTCGCCCGGTGAGCGGCGGATACCATGCGGAGGGTGCATCGCCGACGGCCTCGCGCAGCAGATCGAGGCGGCGCACCGCGCTTTCGCGGCCCGACAGGATCGTCAGCACTTCGGGCGCCCCCGACAGATCGAGCCGCACCACCACGCTCGCGTCGGGCTGGCGCACCAGAAAGGCGCGGCTGTGCGCGGGCAGCGAGCGGATCAGCGCGAATTCGTGGCTCGTCAGGCCGAACCCGTCGCAATAATCCTCCGCCCGCGCGCGGCTGTTGGGCATGAACACCATCGTCGCGGTCTGTTCAACCAGCGCGGTGGAGATCCGGCTGTCGAGCGCATCGCGCGCCGACTGGGTGGCGAAGCCGACCAGCGCGTTCCTTTTGCGCAGCGTCTTCAGCCAATCGCGGATGCGCGCGGCGAAGACCTCGTCGTCCAGCGCCTTCCAGCCTTCATCGATCAGGATCATGGTCGGCTGCCCGTCCAGCCGCTCGTCGATGCGGTGGAACAGGTACATCATCACCGGCGTGCGCAGGCGCGGATTTTCGAGCAGCGCGGTCATGTCGAAGCCGAGCACGCGGGTTTCGAGGTCGAGCAGGTCGCGCGCATTGTCGAACAGCCAGCTATGCTCGCCTTCTGCGATCCACGCCGCCAGCCGATCCGCCAGATCGCCCGGTTGGGGGCGGCGGGTGCCGGACAGCAGCTCCTTGAAATGCCTGAGGCGCCGCAGCGACGGGTCGTTGGCATAGGTTGCATCGACCGCCGCGCTGATTGTGGCGAACTCCTCCGGGCCCTCTGCCTTGAGCAGCACGCTGAGCCAGTCGCGCAGGAAGGCACGGTTTGCGGGCGTGTCGGGCAGGCTGAGCGGGTTGAAGCCGGTGGGCGCGCCCGGGGCGATGCGGTCATAGCGCCCGCCGATCCCGCGAATGAACAGCTCCGCCCCGCGATCCTTGTCGAACAGGATGGTGCGCGGTTTGAACTTCTGCGCCTGCGCGGCGAGGAAGTTCATCACCACGGTCTTGCCCGAGCCCGACGGTCCGATAACGCTGAAATTGCCGAGATCGCCATGGTGGAAGTTGAAGAAGAATGGCGTGGCGCTGGTCGTTTCCAGCAGGGTGACAGCATCGCCCCAGTGGTTGCCGCTGGCCTGCCCCAGCGCGAAACCGTGGAACGAGCCGAAGCCTGCCATATTGGCCGAGGAAATCAGCGCGCGGCGGACGATGTATTCCTCGTTGCCGGGGAACTGCGCCCAGAACGCAGGTTCGAGATTGGTGTCCTCGCGCACCGCGATCGCGCCGGTATCGGCCAGCGCCGCGGCGCAGGCGGCCATGGCATCGTCGAGGCGCGGCAGGGTGCTCTCGCGCACCAGCACCGTGAGGTGATGATCGCCGAAGCCCACCGCCCCGCCGCCCAGTGCATCGCGCGCGGCAAGCATTTCTGCGCGCTCGGCGGCGGCTTCCTCGTCGACCGAGCGCGAGCGGCGCAGCGCAAGGTCGATCCGCTCCTTGGCCGTGGTGCGCTCGTTGGGGGCGTAGCTTTCGGTGACGACCATCTCGAACGGCAGGCGCAGCAGGTTGTCGAGCAGGCCGGGGGAAGTCGCCTCGGGATAGTCCTTGAGGCCGAGAATCGCGGCGAAATCGGGCGCGGCGCTGCCCCGCAGCTCCATCGCGTCAAGCCCGAAGCTGGCGCGGCGATAGGGGAGCATGTGGCCGATGTCGGTGTCTTCGGACGGGCGGCGCACGGGGCGCATCTCGCCATTGTAGAGCGCGCTTAGCAGCTCGAGCATTTCCGAATTGGTGCCGCCATTGTCGCTGCCGGGCGACTGGTAATCGCCGAGCACCGCCGCGCCGTAGCTCTGCAAGCTTGCGACCAGCCCGGTGATCGCCGCCCTGAGGCTGCGGATGTCCTTCGGGTCGGCCTCCAGCTCGTCCTGCCCTGCCCGCGAGAACATCTTGCTGAACCGCTCGGGCAGGCCCGTCTTGCCGCGCGCAGGCCGGCGGATGAGGGTGACGAACTGGTCGTTGATGAACAGCGATCCGCCCGCCAGCCGCTGCTTCCAGCGCGCGTCGATATGGCGCGACAGGGCATCGGGGAATTCGGCGTCGAGCTCCACCTCCACCCGGCGGCGGATGACGTGGTGATACATCACGAAGCGCGCATCGAGCGTGCTGCGCAGCATCACCTCGCGCGTGGCGGCGTGGGCGTTGAGGGCTTCGCTGTCCTCGGTCTCGAACAACAGGCCGGGGACCTGAATCGCGCTCATCACACTGCCATCGCGCAGCAGCACGGTGTTCTCGTCGATCAGGCGGGCATAGGGCAGGCGGTCGCCGACCTTGGCTTCCTTGGCGCTCCACGCGGCGGCGCCGATCCATTTACGGGGCATAGGAGTTGCACCCCCAACGCTTGAAATTGGGCACCCGCGGGCACTTGGAAGCCTTGGTGATCCACAGATCGAAGATGCGCGGTTCGCGCAGCGAGGCGAAGTAGCCGATCACATGCATCACCCCGGGCACCAGCATGAAGGCGACGAGGAACAGCCCGTTGGTGATCAAGAGGTTCCTCAGGATCAGGAAGGCGATCGTCGTCACCATCATGTTGATGATGAAGAAGTTCATCGTCACGCCCGCGAACATCTGCGGGCGGGTGAGCGCGCGGTGGACAGGGTTGCGGACGAGGTCGCTCATGCGGATCAGCCCGCGGCCGACTGAATGCCGGCGACGATGGTGGTCGCGCCGAACAGGATGAAGACGCCGATGATGACCGTCGCGCCGAAGCGCCAGTTCATGCGGCCGGTGAGCATCATGAAGCCGATCGCCGCCACCGCCATGACCGCAATGGTGGTCGCCACCGTGCCCAGCAATGTGCCCTGCAGCCACAGGAGCGCATTGTTGATCGGGCCCGAGCCCGCCGGATCGGCGGTCTGCGCGAAGGCGGCGGTATGCGCGCCCGCGAGGGCGATCAGGGCGGCGAGACGAGCGGGAAGACGAAACAGCGACATCATTTCTCGGTCAGACTTTCGGCAAGTTTGTGCGCGGCCGGTCATTGCCCCGGCACACGCGAATGGTTGGACAGCCGCCCGATGATGGCGGCGACATAGTGGCGCGTCTCGCGGATGTTGGGAATGCCGCCCGCGCGCTCCACGCGCCCCGGCCCGGCATTGTAGGCGGCGAGCGCCTTTTCGAGATCGCCGCCGAACCGGTCGAGCTGTTCGCGCAGATAGCGCGCCCCGCCCT